>Ga0310695_10000938_pt1 | contig 71530 bp, 46 predicted proteins | sample RumenRJG_04DNA_FD_203882 | JGI IMG/M metagenome (GOLD analysis project Ga0310695, IMG submission 203882) | Bovine rumen microbial communities from Lethbridge, Alberta, Canada - RJG_04 (v2) (version 2) | ecosystem: Host-associated > Mammals > Digestive system > Stomach > Rumen | place: Canada... | reverse complement strand
GTTCCATATACTCGTCGAAGATCTTCTCGTCTATTCGTCCGTCGTCCTCCAGCATGAAGGCGTCGTAGGGATTAGCCACGATGAGGACATTGAAGATACGTCTCGTCATAAGGTTGACGAACGACACATCCTTCAGGTAGAATTTATTCCACGCTTGTGGTATTTTGTTAGCTTCTTCCATATTCGGCTACAAAGATACAAAAAAATCCACAAACAACAATATTATTCGTGGATTTTTATAAAAAGATGGCAGCCTGGCTGTCATCATCTGTCTGTCTTTGTTTTATCCAATGTATTGCATAATGATATCAGCAATTTCCTCCTCCGTCTTGCCGTCAGCGGAGATGACGAGCTGGTAGTTGCGGGTGTCGTAGCGCGAGGTACCGGTGTACTTCTTCACGTAGTTCTCACGCATCTTGTCTACCTGGTCGATGATCTTGCGGGCCTCGTCCTCGGTAATATTCTGTTTGCGTGCCACGCGCTCCATGCGGTAGTCCATCGAGGCCTGGATAAGGATGCTCAGGTGGTTGGGATGTTCGCGGAACACGTGGAAGCCACTGCGACCGGCCACGACGCACGACTTCTCAACGGCGAGGTCCTGCAGGATCAGCGTCTCGGTCTTGAACATCTCATCGGTGGTTATCAGATCTGGTGCGTCACTCTTTTGTGGTAGGTAGTAATTCATACTCATGCCTCCGTCAATCTTCAGGATGCGCTCCACGTCGGCCCACCAGCTGTGCTTGCGACCTTTCAGCCGCTCAATCTCTGCGGTGGTGAGGTTATACTTCTCCTGCAAAGCCTTGATGACGGCCTTATCGTAGAAAGGCACGCCTAACTTCTCTGCCAACAGGCGGCCAACAGTACGTCCACCGCTTCCCAGTTCACGATTAATCGTGATTACAAATTGTTCGTTCTTGTTCATATCAGTTAATATTGTATTAAAATATTTATCTTGTGTTGTTACGTTTATGCGGAACGTTCCCTAATGGGAACGAGTCGAAATCATGCCATCCTCGGTCAGTGTAGGTTGTACCAGTGAATAGTACGGCGAGCTCCTGATGGATGACAGTGGCCAGACGGTCGCTCTTAAACGCCTGCACAAGCCTCATGCGTATGATGCCTTTATACTCGCAGGCCACGATCCAAAGCGGATAGGAATAGGAACCGGCACTGACGCCCACGGTCTTCACCTGTTGTGCTATGTTTTCGCCGAAATTGAGATGACCAGCGTAGGATATGCCATAGGTATTTATGGCTGAATCTTTCTTCCTTCCGCTTTTGACAACCTTGGACGACGTTTGTCGCACAGGCAGCGGTGCGGAAAAAATCTGGTTGAAGTCAGATCGCAGCCGAGCCACCGTTGTATATAGATTCTCCGGTCTTGTCTGCACTTTCATCTCCGTACGCAAATGCCTTGCCCTTTCCCCTACAGGCATACTATCGATCTCTGTTGTATAGGGAAGTGAGAAAGGGATTGCTCCATTGCCACCGGACTCGAAATGGAATATCGGACGAAGGTCGGTAGGAACGTAACATACTATCTCCTTCTGCCCCACGTCGTAGCACTGACGGATGGCTCGGCCTATGACGGCATTCAGTGCAGGTATCACAGAGCTGCCGTTCTCCCGTGCAAAGGCAAGAATCGGCTTGAGTGGCAGGTCGATGTCAATAATACGCTGCCGGGTGGTTCTGCTGCTGAACAGTTTTTCCGGAATATGGAATATGTCGTGCTCCTGAGGAATGAACTTGCCCTCGGGCTCTCCGGGTGCGCCTCCCTCAAGGATGTGCTCGTGGCATGGGAAAGTGTCAATGCTGTCAGCAGCAAACTGGTTGTCATCATTGGTATGACAATAGAACGACAGGACAGTATGGAGGAAAGCGCAGATAGACCGCATGTCGGCAAGCCCGTGGAACACATGGAGCGTAAAGCGCCTCTCGCCGTAGGTCACATAGAGCATGAGACCATCGGTCTCTTTAGGGCCAAGGGACCGAGGACCTTCATCTTCCCTTACCACTGTGACCTGCTCCACCTCGGAGGTCTCCACGAGGAATCTCCGCCCCACTATTACTGGGCGTGCCCTAAAATTCCGGTGTACCCTCAGAGCACTCAGCACTGCAGCCCGCAGTTCATCGGGATGCACGCTCTGAGTCAACTCGCATTCCGCCTCTATCACTGTAGCCCGCTTACCGGAACGGCCCCAGTAAAATGTTTCATCAAAAAAAAACAGTTTCTCCATTTAGTATCTTCTCAAGTGTTATTCCACCTTCGTCAGGCTGTCGATGGCGGGGTTGGCGTATTACTTTATTCAAATGATAGTTTCTGGGCCTGTTCGAACAGTTTCTTGGCGATTGTCATGTTACCAGGTTGGTAACCGTTCAGCACGTCGAGTATCCGACAGAGTCCAGCAGGACCACCACCCTGCCTCAGCACATAGACATAGCAGAGGTTCTGGATGCCTATGTTCTCCGAGAGAATATCTAGGTCGGTGGCTCCAAGCTGTGAGACTGCCAGACGGTAGGCATCGTCGCTGTATTCCTCGACAAGACGATTTACTTCTCCGAGTGTTTCCATGCCAAGGTCCTGGAGCACCCGCAGGTAGGGCATTATCGGCACAGGATACAATTCGGCCTGGTTGATGGCAGCTATGCGCTGGTTCAGACGGTCGAAGGGATGTGCCTCCAGATAGCGGCGGAATGTCTCGGCGTTCAGGTCCACGCAGTCGAGCTGTCCGGAGGCTTCCAGTGCTAGCATCTGACGGCGATAGTCAACCAAGACATTGCGTAGTCTACTGAACTCCTCATCCATCAGTTCCAGCATACCGGCCATACGGTTGAACTGTCGCATATACTCATGGGGAATCTTCACATCGCCCTTGTAACCGGTGTCATGGTCGAGCGTGCTCCATACGTGTTGCAGGGCTGTACGCATCTGTATCTCAAAGCGCAACTCGTTAAGCAGCGGCATTTCCGGATCATCGACGATAGTTTTAGGCAATCGGCAGATATAGTGCAGCGAATTATATCCAAAGCTATCCAAACGATGCTGTTTGCGTTTATCGACAGAGTTCCGCCTGTCCACAACAAACGCTTCGTTCACTATGGCAGCTACCTTGTCCACATCAGCACTGTAAAACGTCACCACACGCAAACCCACAATGTCTGTCACATCATCGATTGTTTGGTATTTGCCGCCTTTCAGTTCCAGTTTTCCCGCAAGCGACATTTCAGTCTTTATGCGGTGTTCCATGGCTGTCACCTTCACGTGCTGGGCATCGAGAGCATTGCGCAGTGCCTCGTCGGCTAGACGAGACAGTCGTTCATAGATGGATATCCGCTCATGGTACTGTTCCATGAGCATTTCTCCATGTAGGTCAAGTTGATAGTTCATCATAAAGAGGGTTTAGGAGGAAACACTTGATTAATGAGATTTTTAAACTCCTTATAAGCAAAGGTATCACGGAGTTCACTGAGCGCATCAGCCAGTCCCCGGTAGTGCCACTCGTGGTCTTTGGGGTCCTTGGCATGGAAAAGGTCCCACAGAGCATCGCCCTGCTGGGCATAGTCGCGGGCGATGGCCCGCATATTCGAGAGCTTGTCGCCGAGAGCCACGATCTTAGCATCGAGTGAGGCACGCTTCAGACGCTCGATGGCATCCTGCTTGCGAGCGTGCCAACTGTCCTCCTCGCTCACACCCTCTGGCATGGTGTCGCTCTCCGAGGCCACGAGCGAGGCGATGCGGTCGCCGAACCCAGTACGGATCTGTTCTATCGTAACGCCGGTGTCCTCTACAGTGTCGTGCAGAACTGCAGCGGCCAGCAGTTCCTGATTGCGTGTCATCGTGGCCACGATTTCTAATGCCTCCATCGGATGGACGATATAAGGGAAACCCTTGCCGCGACGCTCAGTCCCGGCATGGGCGCGGACGGCGAACACGATGGCGCGGTCCAGCAGTGTGGTGTCTAACGGTTTGTTTGCCATTTTATTCCAAGTATTTTGTTCTCATTTGTTGTTGCTCTTCCTTAGAGAAGCCTAATTGGTTTTCGATGTACCCTGACAGCGAGCCGTGCTTCTGATCTATCAGGTCGAGGGTCGCCTCGAAGTTCTCGCGGCTCACACCGACCATGGCACGGGCATTCTCGATGCCTTCAAATGCGATGGTCCGTTGCGAGTGGGCTACTTGGATAGAGAACGTCATGGCAAATAATACGATGGCGATCGCAAAATCTTCATTCTTCATTCTGGTAAGTATTTGTCGAACATTTGCAGCAGTGGTCCGCTTAAGGGATGTTTCCCATCGGTTAACTTGCTTATAAAGAAAGCCATCTTGGTAGCGATGAAAGGTTGCAGCTTCCTGACTCCGGCCTCCAGTGCTTCCTTGGAGTCCGTGCCGAAATAAACCGTTGCGAAGGCATCCCAGTGGGCCTTCAGTGTGTCGTTGTCTAAATGGAAGATGTTGTCGGCACGTTCCGCACTTAAGAAGTGTGACGAATAGTACATCATGCCCAAGTCCCATTCGGGCACGCCATAGGCAAAGTCGCCCACGTCAATCCAGAGCTCGCGGCTCCCGTCGGTGATGATATTACCGATGTGCAGGTCGCCGTGCAGACAAGTAGGCATGGAGGGCACGGTATCGATGAAGCGGTGGAACCGCCTAGTGAGTTCATCAGGAAAATCTGCAAGCCGGTCAATCCATGTGCTCGCCAGTTCCCGCATGTCCGGCAACCGCGTGGTGTCGGCAGGGGTCTGGTGAAGCTGCTTGGCCAGCATGGCGAAACTCTGCGACAGCGGCACCAGCTTGTCGGGCTCCTGCGAGATGATGCGGGTGAACGAGCGCTTGGGCTGGATCAGTTCATACTCGGCTCCGAAGCGGGTGCCATCAGTAATCAGTCGAATGGGCTTCGGGGTGGGCAGTCCACTCTCATATACCACCTGGCTCGTACGGAACTCCCTGATGGCGTTCTCCGCAGCAATACCGGCCAGAAACAGCTTAGCCAGTGTCTTGCCGTCCTTGTGGTTATAGGTGAGGGCCGTCCCGCCTTCACCGGTCTGAACATAGTCGTTCAGATCTATGGTTACGTAAGTATTCATAATAGTTACATTTTAAACTTGATCCGGTCACCAATACAATGGCTTATTGTTCGTTATATTGTGAAACTTATTATTAGTCATACCTTGCTTGGGCCGTCAGGCCTCAGTGCAGACTATCGTCATGATAGCTATCATAGCTATATATAATATAAGGTGTAATACTATCCTCATATTGTCATCCACAACTTTTGCATGCAAAATTACTATATTTTTAGCAAACTATATTATAAAAACCTGCATTTTTTCTAGAAACTGGAAAAAAAACTGTACCTTTGCAGACAAAAATTCAAACCGACATACAAATGGACAAGAAACTGAGACAGGGCACGCTTTGCGTACAGGCAGGCTATAAGGCCAAAAACGGAGAACCAATAGAGTTGCCAATCATACAGTCGACAACATTCAAATACGACGACTCTGATGAGATGGCAAAGTTGTTTGACCTCGAGAAGGAGGGATATTTCTATACCCGCCTCCAGAATCCCACCAACGACGCTGTGGCTGCGAAGATAGCTGCTCTCGAAGGCGGTGTGGGAGCAGTGCTGACATCGAGCGGTCAGGCAGCCAACTTCTACGCCATCTTCAATATCTGCCAGAGCGGTGATCATTTCGTGACATCAAACGAGATATACGGTGGCACATACAATCTCTTCGGTGTAACACTGAAGAAATTAGGCATCGAGTGTACATTCGTATCACAGGAAGCCAGCGAGGAGGAGATACAGGCTGCCTTCCGTCCTAACACAAAGGCACTCTTCGGAGAGACCATCTCCAATCCCGGATGCGCTGTGCTCGACATAGAGAAATTCGCAAAGATTGCACATAAGAACGGGGTGCCACTCATCGTGGACAACACCTTCGCAACACCAGTTAACTGTCGTCCTTTCGAGTGGGGTGCAGACATCGTCACCCACTCTACCACAAAGTATATGGACGGACTGGCCACTCAGGTGGGTGGTGTGGTAGTTGACAGCGGTAACTTCGACTGGCTCGCAAATGCAGAGAAGTTCCCAGGCCTCTGTACTCCCGACGAGTCGTATCACGGACTTACATACGTGAAGGCATTCGGAAAGATGGGCTTCACCACAAAACTCGTGGCACAGCTGATGCGCGACCTGGGAAGCATCCCCGCACCACAGAACTCTTTCCTGCTGCACCTCGGACTGCAGACACTCCACCTGCGTATGGCACAGCACTGTAAGAACGCACAGAAGGTGGCTGAGTTCCTGAGCCAGAACGACAAGGTGGCATGGGTTCACTATTGTGGTCTGCCAGGCGACAAGGCTTACGAACTGGGACAGAAATACCTGCCTAACGGCTCATGCGGTGTCATCGCATTCGGACTGAAGGGAGACCGCGAGACAGCCATCAAGTGGATGGACTCACTGAAGATGATAAACATTGTGACCCACGTGGCCGACGCCCGCACATGTGTGCTTCACCCTGCATCTCACACCCATCGTCAGCTCTCTGACGAACAGCTGCGAGAGGCCGGCGTTGCCCCAGACCTTATCCGTCTGAGCGTAGGTATTGAGGATGTGGAGGATATCCTCGACGATATCAAGCAGGCACTCGCTATCTTGTAAGCGAGAACTTCACAGACAGACCGAAGTCGTGAGTGGTGGTAGGATAACTTGAGGATGCCAGGAGAGGAGTATTCGTCTGACGGTCGTAATAGGCCGAGATGGTAAGCAGACGACTCAAGGTATAATCCGCCATAAACGACACTTTCAACGCACTATTGCCACTCGATGCCGCAGAGGTACGGGTGGCAATATCGCGTGTTATGGCGGCCTGCTGACGGAAGGAGATGTCAAGACGAAGGTTCAGATCGTGGTTGACACCTGAACGAGAGCTGGTATTTCTTGATTCACCAGTCTGGTTAGACTGGCCAGATTTACTTGATTTTCTCGATTGCGCCTTTTTGATTTTCCTATTTCCGCTGGCTCCGAAGATGTTGAAATCGCGAAGCTTATAGGCGAGACCTATCACCCAGTCGTTGGAACGTGACTCATTGATCTGGACACTCGTCATAGAGAGGTTGAGCACTCGGGTACGACGATACTCAACCTTTGCCGTGAGGTCGTTCTGGAATGTTGCATCGACGCCCAACAGGGGCGAGAACGACTCGTTTATACTCACCGTTGACACATTATACATTGATGAGGGTTGGAGCAGTCCGGTGGTCTGGTTGACGGTGAATCCAAGACCGTTCATATACTCCTGCCATGAGCTGTAAGAGGCGTAGGAGCCTATGCTGAATACGGACTTGTAAGCGTGGTTGATGTTAAACGACTTGAAATGTTCGCTGAACCACGTCAGTTTTGATAGCCCACCGTATCTTATGGACCAGTTAGGCAACATCCTCGCCAGTGTGGGGAAGATGTCGAGACTTCCCTTCCCGCTCGATGTGTAGGCCTCGAGGAAGGCAGGAATCATCACATCGGCAGAATACTGGTTCACCTCGGCCACATTACGGGCATTAACCACTGAGCCCGGTTTGGGATACTGCGCTGCCACACGCTGGGCAAACTCAGGAATAAGGTCACAGAAATGTTCGAAGGTCGTGGAACGGTAGCCATTGTCGGCACTGCCTATGCCTTCGAGCGATCCCTTCAGAGATATGGTGGTCATGTTAAAGCTTCCGCTATGGGTGGTAGGCATGCCAGCATACATATACTGGATACTCTTGGCACGGGTATCTGTACGTGAGGCGTTGAGGTCGATCTTAAGGTCGCGCATAGGCTCAAGGACCGCCCTCACCTGGAGGTCGTTGGAGCTGTTGATATTGGCAGGGGTTGACACATTGTCGTTTTTGAGCAGCCAGCCGTTGTTATAGGCTTTGTCAAGATAGCTGTCGCCAATGGTTCCGAAGGCGAAATCAAGACCCGGCGAGAGACCTCCGGAAGAGCGCTGTCCGAAGGCGTCGCCGATATTAGGCATGAAGCCCGGAAGGAGCATCGAATACTGGTTGCGGTAGGAGACGTTGATGCTACGTACCATCATCAGCAAACGGGCTATGCTCTGGGCAGGCTTATACCACCACTGGTTCTCCAACGGTGGCTTGGCAACGATGGAGAGTCGGATGCCTACGGTATCCTTCGACTTGATAAGAATCTTATTCTCATCGATCACCTTATATGATACGTTATACGGTTTGCCGTCCTTGGTACGGGCAGTGACAATAAGACGCTTCGACTTCTTATTATGAGCCACGGTTATGGTGGTATCGGGCTTGAGGGTTATCTCACGCTGATAGGTATTCTTCTTCGGGGCCTGGGTCTTGTCAATATCGGCACCAACAGCATTCTTAGGACTCTTCGGAGTCTTGGGTTTCGCGGGTTTCCTGGCTATCGACTTCTTGAATCGCTCGTTCACCTTCTTCAGGAAGGGGAAGTGATTATAGAGTGTCTCAAGATTGAATGCGGCATTGATATTGAGGTTTCGACGGCTGGTGATGGTATTCCCCAATGATGTGCCGCTGGCTGTCTCTGTACCTCTTACCCAGGTGTAGTTTGCAGTGTAGGATGCATCGCTGTTGATCCAGTCGAGGATAGGCAGTTTGTTCAACGGCAACTGGTATGATGCCGTTGCCTGCTGCTGGTAATCGAGTGGTGTTCCTAGGTTTCGGATACTCTGCCATACGGAGTCTTTCCAGGCTGAGTAACGGTCGGGATAGAGGTCTTTGTTTACCGGTGTGTAAGGTTCCTCGATCTCTGCGTGGGTGGCACTCTGGAAGTTGAAGTGCAGGTTCTTGGTGAAGTCCCAACGCATTGCGAAGTCACGGTTCCAACGGAACATCGAATTGAATGTGAGGGGGATGTTCTGGCTTAACAGGTTCTCGAGGTCGCGTTCCTGCAACTCAAAGTAAGAACGGGTAATCTCTGAGTTGAAGGATATGCTCTGGGGCAGATAGTTGAGTCCGATGGCCTTAGGGAAGTTGAGCCACTTCGACTTTCCCTTAAGTTTCTTGAACGGCTCCCAGGTCTTGTATACAGGCGAATAACTGTAGTTGAGGGCTCCCCGCCAGTTGTCTTCTTTCTCATAGACGGTAGTCTCGCCTGAGGTATAACGGTGTGAGTGGCTGTATGAGAAAGAGAAGTTTCCGGGGTCGTAAGGCATAGGGTGACGCTTGGTCTTTATACCCCACCTCACATTGGAGAGCGAGAAGTTGGTGTTCGTGGTACGGGTGATGGCCAACGACTCTATGCTGTCTCTCCCATGCTGGTCTTTTGCAGCATCGAGGGCATCCTTCAATCGCATGTCGCTGTCGAGAGGGTTATATCGCGGACGGACCTCCTCCTTGGTTACTGAGTAATAGAGGGGTGCCGACACCTTCGCCTTTTCGGGGAAGAACTTTCCGAGTTCGAGCGATGTGGTTATGGAGTACTGTTTCTCTGTGTTTGTGCTACGCTGTGACACACTCTCCTCAAGACCTCCGAAGCCATCGCCGATATACCGTCCGGTAACGTTTACCGTACCGAAGTCAGAGAGTTGGACGTTCATCGTTCCCGATGCTGCCCAGCCACCATCGTTGTTGGTCTCCAGGAGTCGCAGCTCGTTGACCCATACCTCTCCCGACTTTGTCTCTGCAGAGACATTCCTCACTCCCACCACCATCGTCTTAATCTCTCCCAAAGAGGGGTTACCCATGATGCTCACCTTATTGCCGGGGCGGTCCTCGTCATATCCGCTGAAGACCCTATTAAACGATGCCGTACCGTTGGCCTTGGCAATATTACGGTCTTTCTTCAGGTTGGTAAAGATATCGAGGTTGATGTCGAGCATGTTCTCCTCAGGCCATACCGCTCTGCGGTCGGCTGATGAATAACGACTATAGTCACTGCGGTCGGGGGTAAGACGGAGGGGTATCTCATACTCGTAGTAGTTGTTGCGGTAGTCGCTGCCAAGACGGATGAACACTGCCAACTGATTGTCCTTCAGATCAGTAGCATCGGGTACCAGGTGGTTGGCGTGGGTAAACATCTGCATACGCTTGTATTTACGCAGGTCGAGCGAGGTGTTCTTATATACTCCCTTGGCCTCACCGCTACTTAGGTTCTTGACCACCATGTTAAGCGCCTGTTCGTTGCTCTCCACAAGCTGTGGCTGTGAGGGGTCGGTAACACGGGAGATACCAGGAGGAAGGACGTAGTTCACAGGGGTCTTGTCATTGCTCTCCTCGATATTCACGGCACTCACCTCAAGACTTCCTGTCTCGGGACTATTTGACAGGCTCTGCTTGTATACTCGCCACTCGCCACGAACGAGGTCGAGGGATCCGAATCGCAGCACGATAGGTTTCTGGAATCCCGTGAGGAACATACGCATGAAACGGATACTGGTGAAGTCGGCGATGGATCCTTCCTTACGTTCATATTTCTGAACGGGGATACGGAACTGATACCAGTCGACAGTGGCCGTATCGCCATTACGCAGCTTGACACCACTGGTACGCATGTCGGTGATAAAACAGTTGGATGGCGCAGCACCGTTGCGATAGGCATCGAGTATTTCCGGACTGATATGTACCTTGTACTGATAGTAACGCTCGTACTCATTAAGGGTGAAGTCTTCGTTTATATCCTCCAGGTCTGGACCTACCTTGTAACTGGTATCATAACTCTCCGTACGGTCATCAGTATCAGGCGAGTTTCCCTGAGGGTTGTTGATAAGCTTATATCTGTCGAGGATGCTCTTGCGCTCGTTGTCGTAGTCTGTGCCGCGGAAACAGTGATAGTCGTCACCGGCTGGGTCGTTATACCATGCCTGAAGGATACTGTCGCGGGTAACGACAGTACCCAGTTTGTCGAGCCAGTCCTTATATGCCCCGAAGCCTCGTTCCTCATCATCGTTAAGACCATTGAATCCCACATCCTGACGTGCCCGGGAGCCTGACGTGGTGGCAAAGGCATAGGTCTGACTAGCCTGCTGGGGTATCTTTCCCCACTGGGTGGTGGTAAAGGCATTACCTCCGTCGACAGGCATTCCGCTCTCATAGAATTTCTTTCCGTCGCGGAGGATATCCTCGCTCACCTCACCGAGGTTGATATAGAGGTCGCCGCTATAGTCGGAGGCGGTACCCTGCTGTCGGGTATAGATAAAAGGGTCGAGCATCCAGAACTCGATATACTCGATATTGGCCTGTTCGAAGTCGGGGGTATCAAGCTTTCTCATCATGCCTCCCCATTTCGTCTCCGGCTGACGTAACGTACCGTCGGTATTAAGGTCGAGCGTGAGGTTATACGGTCCGCGTTCCTCGGGGTAATATGCGAGGTTGAGGACATTGAGCTTCGAAGTGGCACCATTGTAGTTTGACTGCTGGCGATTTGGATAGAGTTCCTTGACATAGACCTCTCGCACATAGTGGTTAGAGAGTTGTTCGAGATCGCTCTTGATATGTGCGGGGGTGAGTGTGGAACTACGGCTCGTGAGGATATCGTTGATGTAATACCACGACAGCAATGCACGGTTATATCCGCTGCTGACACCTGTCTTGTCACGGTTCTCAGCAAACATCGTGGGCACGCTGGATATAGACCACCGCTCAGGCTGTCCCACGGAGATATAGTTCTTTGTATTCTCAAAGTCGTCGATATACGAGGCATTGTCCTGAGTGCCTCCTGCCGTACCGGCGATGAGTTGTGCAAACTCACCGGAGAAAGTTATCCGTGAGGGTTCTGTGACATGCAGGAATGGGATCTTGTTGAGCATAGAGGTGAGCCACTGACTCTCCTGTTTCCAGTTTACGTTAAGTCCCCAGATGGTGTTCTTCAAGGGCTCCGAGCCCATAACGACCTTCGATGTCAGGGCCTGTTCTGAGAGATGCATCAGGGTACCGCCGATCTGGAAGTTCTTAGAGAAGTCGTATTCCCAGTTCAGGCCCAGCATCGTCTTTCGCTGCATGCCATATTCGGTGTTCGACTCATACGAGGCAGTGACATTGGTTCCAGCGTCGAGGATACTCTGGTTGATGATGGTAACCTCGCCAGCAGAGTAGTCGACGGTATAGTCAGATCCCTCCTGAAGCGGAACTCCCCCAGCGGTGACTTTCACAGACCCCTGAGGCACATTGTATGCATTGAGCGATATTACATTGGCTTTGGTGCCCTTAAACTGTCCCACGAGCGAGTACTTATCCTTCTCAGCTATCTGTTTGGCTACTGTCTTCGTGGAGTCATAGAGCTCATCAAACACGAATTTATTTGCCTCTTCTTCGGTGAGTCCGCTATTTCTAAGCTGTAAACGCAGATAGTCGCCGAAGGGCTCTGCAGACGGCAGGAACACACGGCCATTGCTCACGGTATAGCCTTCGATATAGTCAAAGTATCCGTTGGGATGCATCTTATTGTTATTGTCCAGACGGTCACAACCCAACATCCTCAGCAGGGTACGGTTCTTCACCCTTGAGTCAGGGATATATGAGAGATACACTCCGGCGGTGTCGCTCTGGTATTTGATATCCAGACGGAAACGGGTCTTCTCAACACTGGAGGCGAGGTAATACACGTTTTTCATCATCAGATCCCAGTTGCCTTGCTTGGGGGTGTTAGAGGTATTCTTCAGGGATTTTACAAAGAGGGCCTGTGACGTCTGGGTGTTGTCGCTGGCAAACTCACCCACCTGATATGCTACTCCTCCAGCCGTAAACTCAAAGGCCACTGCCAGCACCTGGTCTGTCTGAAGACCTGCCTTCAGGGAAACATATCCCAAAGACTTGTTGACAGTATATTCCGATGATGAGAGCAGACGGGCACTGGCAATCTTCTCATAGTCTACCCCACCCTCGAATCTACTGATGCCTGCCAGTACGCTACTTGTCTGATCGATGTCTCTCGCTGCGGCATATTGGCTTACAAGTGTCTGGTACTCATCATTGGCAGCATTAGCAGGGATGGTCATCCCCGTGGTTTGCCACCTGGAATTACTTACTCGCGCATTTTCTCCGAGGTCGGTGAAGGCGATGATGTTACGGGTATTCTGGTTGTTGCCGGTCTTGTTGGTTACCCATATCTCCACACGGTTTATCTCTATGCCTGTGGTAAGGTTAGGTAGTGTGGACATTGCAGCATCATAGTGATCACGGAAATAGCGTGAGAGAAAGAAATGGCGGTTCTCCTCGTAATTTGCCACATCGATATCGAAGGGCGCTGTCTGAGCGCCTCCCTTTGAGGAGACACTCTGTGAGGTGGATTTCTTCTGTGACACTACGGTCTGCAGCTTTAGCTTGCCAAACTGCATATCGGTACGGATACCAAAAAGACTGGAGGCACCCCTCACCAAGGAGTTGTTCGACGGGAATGTGACGTTTCCTGCCTCAACGAGTTTGATAACCTCGTCTTCCTTGCCTTCGTATTTCAGTTTCAGGTTCTGGGTGTCGAAGTCGAAGGTGGCGTCAGTATTATATCCGAGGTTCATGTTCACCTTGTCGCCCACTTTTCCGTTGACACTGAGGTTTATCTTCTCGTCGAAGTCAAAACTTGTGGTCTTACGGTTTCTGATGGGCAGTGAGGGGTTGTCGATATTCTTCAGTGTGGCTCCGAGTTTGAGCTCCGCCGATCCCTGGGTCTTGATACGCACACCACCAGGACCGAAGATCTTCTCTGCAGGTCCCAGGTCGAAGTGCATGTCCATAAGATCGAACTTGTCCTTACCTTTATTGGCTACGTTCTCTGCGTCTTTCTTGTGGAAGAACTCATAGAGCGTCTTTTTCTCCACCCATTTACGATATTCCTCAGGAGACATCAGTATCGGGGCGTTGAGATACGAGTCACCGATCTTCGAACCGATGTAATACACGTTCAACGAGTCATCATATTCCACCGTCTGTCTGATATTCTCTGGCATCCTGAGATCCAAGGCAGACGAATCGAGATCGGCAGTCTCCACAGGAGCCGTCTTCTGTATACGCCAGCGAGTGCGTGTAGGCGCGCCCTGCTCGGGAGTGTGCGCGCGTAAAAGACTATCGGGGACGATATCATCATCTCCGACAATCTGGTTCATCTGCACAGCCGAGGGGACAGCAAAGGCTACGGGTAGGCGCGCTTCGCGCGGGAATGAGGCTACAACACTCAGCAGAACCAGCACGAAATATGCCAGGCGCTTCAGCACTTTTTACCTTTTTACTTTTTTACCTTTTATTTAATCTGTTTCAGCGCGAGCTTCACTACCTGTTCCACAGGCAGGTCAGGCTGCTGCTGTAATATCTGCAGCACTACCTTCTGAGTGGGCGCAGGCGAGAACCCAAGCATAGTAAGGGCAGAGACTGCCTCATCTTTCACCTGATTGTTGACAGGTGCCTGCATCTGTCCTCCGGCAGGTATCTCCTCAGCGATGCCCAGGGCCACTATCTTATCTCTCAGGTCAACGATGATACGCTGGGCCGTCATCTTTCCTATTCCCTTAATACTCTGGATAAGTTTGGCGTTACCTGTGGATATGGCATTGCAGAGCTCTGTCACACTCATGCCCGAGAGCATCATCCGCGCAGTGTTGGCTCCAACACCGTTTACCGTGATAAGCAGTTCAAACATCTCGCGTTCCTTCTTGTTGACAAACCCATAGAGAACGTAGGCATCCTCCCTGATAGACTCATAGACAAAGAGCTTCACCTCTTTCTTCCCCTGAATGGCGCTAAAGGTATTCAACGAGATATTCAATCCGTAACCAACACCAGAGGCCTCTACCGTAGCCATGGCAGGGGTGAGGTCGGTCAGTTCACCTTTAATATATTCTATCATAACTTACTATTTTGTATATATACATATATTTAAACGTGATTTGCTAACATATTATTGCATTTAGAGCCAATAAACTTTCAATTCGTCACAAAGTGAAGCGTTTTAGATATTTTTTCTTCCTTTTTGTTACGTTATTTAATAGAAAAACATTACTTTTGCAACCGCAAACAGCAAATAATCAACATAAATTATAAGATATATGAAGAAAATCAGAGCAGCCGTCGTAGGTTACGGCAACATCGGAAAGTATGCACTCGAGGCTCTTGAGACAGCTCCCGACTTTGAGGTAGCAGGTATTGTAAGACGTAATGGTGCGGAGAACAAGCCTGCAGAACTTGCAGCGTATGAAGTGGTAAGGGACATCCGTGAACTGAAGGATGTTGACGTGGCCATCCTAGCTACTCCCACACGTAGTTGTGAAGAATACGCCAACCAAATACTGCCTTTGGGCATCAACACTGTCGATTCTTTCGATATCCACACCAATATCCGTGGCTATCGTGAGCGTCTGATGAAGCTTAATCAGGAAACAAATACCGTAAGTGTCATTGCTGCAGGATGGGATCCGGGTTCCGACTCTATCGTCCGCACACTGATGCAGAGTCTTGCTCCAAAGGGTCTCTCATACACCAACTTCGGCCCAGGAATGTCAATGGGTCATAGCGTGTGTGTACGTTCTAAAAAGGGTGTTAAGAATGCACTCTCAATGACCATCCCCCTTGGTGAGGGCATCCATCGCCGTATGGTTTACGTAGAACTCGAGGAGGGTGCAAAACTTGAGGATGTGACAAAGGATATCAAGGCCGACCCTTATTTCGCCAGCGACGAGACTCATGTATTCCAGGTAGAGAGCGTAGACGATGTCCGTGATATGGGTCATGGTGTAAACCTCGTTCGCAAGGGTGTAAGCGGAAAAACTCAGAACCAGCGCTTAGAGTTCAATATGAGTATCAACAACCCTGCCCTCACAGGTCAGGTGCTTGTCAATGTAGCTCGCGCCTCTATGCGTCTGCAGCCAGGATGCTACACAATGGTTGAGATACCTGTTATCGACATGCTCCCCGGCGATCGCGCAGATCTCATCGAACATCTCGTATAATCACCAGACATTTTGAAATAAATCCCGAAATTCTTTGGAGTTTCGGGATTTATTGTTATCTTTGCAACAGAAATAACAATAAAACTTAAGCAAGAAGTATGAAACAATCAAAAATCTGGATAGTCTTCATCGTGGCTGCGATGCTGATGACAGCCTGTAGCAATGGCCCTACCAAGGAACAGAGTGAGAACGCAAAGCGCGTGATAGAGATGGCCCACAAGCAGAGAGACTATGACAAGCTGTTGGCACTGGCCGACAGTCTGGAGAAGAACGGCAATCTATCGCATGCAGAGGCATACTACTGGAGAGGCTATGCCAGCGACAGACTTAAGATGTACCGCATGGCTGAATTTTATTGGAAGACAGCACTAGAGGCCTGTGAGGAATCAACTACCCCCGAAGACTTGAAGATATACGCCATGACTGCCTCGCGAATGGCAAATCTGCTCAGTGTAAGAGGCAACTACGACGGAACACTGAAGATGGGTGTGCCTGCAGCAAATCGACTCGAGGAACTTAAGTGCGACACCACCAGCGACTACGTGAACCTGCTGATATATATCGGCTGCTGCCAGTCGGCTACCAATGGAGGAAGTGATGCCGAAGACGGTTTTAACCGCGCTTATCAGAAACATAAGGAAAACATCGAGAACAACCATACCGAGTCGGCATATAAAAACGCCATCGCAGGTCTGATAAACATAGCATACTTCTGTAACTACACCAAAGACTACCAGAAAGCAATGAAGTGGATAGGCCATTTCGGAGAGATGATCAACGAATATGAGCAGCGTCCCGATGCCGATAAGAAATACATCGACAAACAGATAGCACGATTTAATATCTACAAGGCTATCGCCCTTGAGGGACAAGGCAAGAAAGAAGAGGCCGCTGCTGCCTTTGAGGATTTCAAGGCTACTGAGTTCAGCAAAACACCAGAAGGAAAGATTCAGGGTAACGACTACCTGGCAGCTGCAGAGAGATGGGAAGAGGCAGTGGATAACTACCACAGCCTAAACGAGCTGCTCGACACTCAGGAGAAATCCATGACACTTGACGATATCCACGACTTGCTATTGAAGAAGTACGAAGCCAACCTACAGGCTGGACGCAGAGACTCGGCAGCAAGGGTAAGCATGCAGGTGTGCGACTCGCTTAACAATGCGTTGGCACTCGCAAAGAAACTCGATGCAGCTGAGCAGGCTACGATAGTAGAGAACGTGGAGAATGTTACGGAGCAGCATGCCATGGAAGCGAGAATGAAACAGATGTGGCTGTTTGGAGCACTCATACTATTGTTCCTGGGATTTGTGGTTTATGTCTACTATCAGAGACATGCCGACAGACAACTTAAGAAAGACCACGAGAATCTCAAGAAAGAGTGCGCAAGACTGGAGGAGAACGTATCGTCTAAGGAACGCGAGCAGACGGAACTGCGACTGGCCCACAGCCTAAACAGCACTGCCAAGGCAGCAGAAGCCCATCTGCCACAGAATATCACCGCATATGCCCAGCTGACACCTACAAACACCTTCGGCACCAGTATCTGCGACTATCACACTATGGGTGACAAACTCTTCTTCTGCATCGGTGATGTGGCAGGCAACAGCGTTGAGTCTTCGATGGCAGCAGCAATAGCAAAGGCACAGTTCCGTACGGCATCGATGCTACAGACAGAGCCTCAGCAGATAGTAGAGGCCATCAGTGAGTCGAGAAACTGGAATGAGCCAATGACACTGTTCGTTGGAGTGATGGACATGACATCGAGGATGCTGAAATTCTACAATGCAGGTCATGAAACTCCAGTGATTGTAGGTCAGGAGATAACCCGACTGGACGATGTGTCAGGCGAGATTGAGATGGCCAAGGGCACGATGATATACCTGTTTAATAAAGGTGTGCTCACAGCAGAGAATAAAGACCACAAGCAGTATGGCGAAAACAAGATGCTTGGCGCAGCACTTCAGGCGATGAAGACAGATGCAAGACCAGAACCGTTTGTGGTAAGTATCGAAGAGAACCTGAATAAGTTTATCGGTGATACCCAACAAGAGAATGATATAATGATGCTGGCGATAAAGTGTTAGATTTCGAGCTGCATTGAATGAGACAGGAAAAGCGCTGCGGACTAAGACTCCGCAGCGTTTTTCAGTATCTCAGAGAGTGTGGGATGGATGTGAACCATATCCGCGAGTTCGTGGATGGTGGTATCCTTGCACATCAGAACACTGACCTCCTGGATGACGTCGGCAGCATGGGCACCATAGGCATGACAACCGAGGATCTTTCCGTCGGAAGGAGCCACGAAGAGTTTCAGAAGACCTTCGCTCTCGTTCATGGCAAGAGCCTTGCCATTGGCACGCCAGAAGGACTTCTTGCAGACAAAGTCGATGCCCTGAGCCTTGAACTGATCCTCAGTAGGACCAACGCATGCTGCCTCGGGGGAGGTGAAGATGGCTGCCGGCATGATATCGAAACGGATACCATCGCTCTTGCCGAGGATATGATTGATAGCGCGGACGGCCTGCATCTCAGCGGCATGGGCAAGCATCTGACGACCATTGACATCACCGATGGCATAGATGCCCTTAACGGTAGTCGCATAGTTTTCATCTACCGTGATACCCTTACGCTCATCGTATTCGAAGCCGGCATTGGCAAAATCTGCCTGCACTCGAGGTTTGCGACCTGTAGCTATGAGGATAATGTCGGCATCGATATCAGCGATATTCTCAACGGCGGTCTTCATCTTGAAGGTGATGCCACGCTTCTCAAGGTACTTACGCAGGCGCTTGGCGATGTCGCTGTCGAGGGCAGGGAGACATTCCTTCAGGAACTCGATAACGGTAACCTCAGAGCCAAAGCGACTGAAGACAGAGGCAAACTCCATGCCGATGACACCTGCACCGATGATGCAGAGGCGCTTGGGGAGAGTGTCGAGATTCAGCAAGCCTGTGGAGTCGACAACGCGAGGGTCATCGAGGCCGGAAACAGGGATCTGCTTGGTCTCAGAACCTGTGGCGATGATGATGTTCTTGGCGGTATAGTCGCCCACCGTATTCGCATCGACAAAGACACCTTTCTCTCTAACCAATGTGATGTTAGGATGAGAGAGGATGCTCTCAACGCCTGCACGGAGCTGGGGAACGACTTGCGCCATGCGCTCACGAGCCTCAGCGAAGGTGGATGAATGGACGTAGGTCTTCGTAGGGATACAACCGACGTTGAGACATGTGCCTCCGACGTTGTCGCCCTCGAAGATTACGACCTTCAGTCCTTGCTTGGCGGCATATTCAGCGGCGCGGTAACCTCCAGGCCCCGCACCGATTATTATCAGATCAGTTTTTTCAGACATAAGAACAGAGATAAAGACATAGTAACATATTAACAGATAATAGTAAAATATTACTCTGTCTTCATTTGTTTGAAGGTGACTACAGGATGCTTGGCAGCGAGGACATCATCGACACGTTCGATAGGAGTATCGTGAGGTGCTGTCTTTACCAGGTCTGGATCATTCTTCGCCTCCTCGGCAATCTTACGCATCACAGCGATGAAGCCATCGAGAGTCTCTTTCGACTCGTTCTCGGTAGGCTCAATCATCAGACTCTCGTGGAAGAGCAGAGGGAAGTAGATGGTCGGAGCATGATAGCCGTAATCCAACAGGCGCTTTGCCACATCCATCGTGGTGACACCAGTAGACTTATCCTTCAAACCGTCGAACACGAACTCATGACAACATACGGTGTCGATAGGCAGTTCATAGACATCCTTCAACGACTCTTTGATATAGTTGGCATTGAGAGTGGCCAGAGGACCCACCAGCTTCACGTTCTCACGACCCAACGAGAGGATATAAGCATAGGCACGCATCATCACTCCGAAATTGCCCTGATAAGGCGACACGAATGGGAAGAACTCCTGCAGTCCCTCACGCACACCAACAGGACCCGCACCAGGACCACCACCTCCGTGAGGAGTAGAGAAGGTCTTGTGGAGGTTGATATGCATCACATCGAAGCCCATGTCGCCTGGACGACAAGCACCAAGCATGGGATTCATATTAGCACCATCGTAATACATCAGAGCTCCTGCATCGTGGATAAGCTTTGCGATGGCAGGAATCTGAGTCTCAAAGAGACCAAGGGTATTAGGATTGGTCATCATCATCGCAGAGATGTTAGGCCCTTCGAGAAAAACAAGACGTTCCAAATCGGCGAGATCGACCTGACCATCAGCGCGCGATTTCACCTCGATTATTTCGAGGCCGCAGACAGCTGCAGAGGCAGGATTGGTGCCGTGGGCGCTGTCAGGCACAATGACTTTCTTACGAGCCATATCGCCACGGGAACGATGATAGTTATCGATAACCATCAGTCCTGTAAGCTCGCCATGAGCACCAGCGTACGGCTTAAATGTAAAGTGAGCCAGACCTGTAAGGGCACAGAGCGACTTCTCGAGCATGATAACCAGAGCACGGGCACCAACGACAGTCTGTTCAGGCTGCAACGGATGCAGGTTCTGGAACTGAGGCAGAGCGGCCATCTCCTCATTGATCCTGGGATTATATTTCATCGTACATGATCCCAGTGGATAGAAGCCGGTATCCACACCGAAGTTATTATTCGAGAGGTTGGTATAGTGGCGCACCACTGTCAATTCATCACACTCGGGCAATGCGGCATCCTCTGCACGACGCATAGATGCAGGCACCTCATATTTATCACCAAAGTTATTCCTTGGCAGGCTATAACCTTTGCGACCCTCCTTGGAGAGTTCGAAAATCAGGTTTCCATAAAGTCGATTATTCATAGGGCTGCAATCTTTACGAGGTTATCAATTTCTTCCTTAGTACGTTTCTCTGTGACAGCGAAGATGAATCCATCCTGGCAACGGACACCACCAAGGATGCCAGCCTCGATGAAACGCTGATAGAGAGTATCGGCATCGCCATCGTACTTAACATAGAACTCATTGAAGAAAGGCTTGTCGTAAACCAAAGAGAAACGCCCCGTCTTCAGCAGTTCATCGCAGAGGTAATGAGCACCAGCGTAAGAGAGTTCGGCAGCCTCCTTAAGTCCCTGTCTGCCCATAAGAGAGCAATACATCGTAACGAAGAGTGCCATCAGGCTCTGGTTTGAGCAGATATTTGACGTGGCCTTCTGACGACGGATATGCTGTTCACGAGCCTGGAGAGTGAGCACAAAGGCACGCTGATCGCGATTATCTTTAGTCATACCCACGATACGTCCAGGCATCTTTCTTATCAGCTTCTCCGTGCAACACATGTAGCCCACGTAAGGGCCACCGAAGAGCATAGGTATACCCAGGCTCTGGCCATCGCCCACTGCGATATCACCCCCCCACTCGCCTGGTGTCTTCAGCACGGCAAGGTCGGAGGCAACAGAGTCGATGATGAAGAGGGCCTTGTTCTCATGACATGCATCAGCGAAACCGGTGAAGTCCTCAACGATACCAAAGACATTTGGTTGCTGCACCATCACCCCGGCAACACCTTCAAAATTGGCGGCTGACAGATCGGTCACACCATCTTTCAAAGGAAGTGTTTCCAACTCTATTCCCTGATGCAGAGCGTAAGTGTCGAGCACCTCACGTGTCTTTGGATTAAGGCCGGCAGAGACAAGAACCTTATTCTGTTTCTTACCAGCAGCTACAGCCATCATCATAGCCTCAGCAGCAGCTGTAGTTCCATCGTACATCGAGGCGTTGGAGATGTCCATACCTGTGAGTTCGGCCATCATACTCTGATACTCGAAGATATAATGGAGCGTGCCCTGAGAGATCTCTGCCTGATACGGGGTGTAGGAGGTAAGGAACTCGGAACGTTGCAACAGACTCGGAATCACAGAGGGGGTGTAATGATCATATACGCCCATGCCTGCGAAACAGGTGAGTTGCTTGTTTTCTGAGCCAAGCTTCTCGAAGAGCTGTCGCACCTCCAGTTCACACATCGACATGGGGAGGTCATAGTCGCCCTTGAAACGGATGCTGTCAGGTATCTGGGCATAGAGGCCATCGAGGTCTTTTACCCCAGCCTTTGCCAGCATAGCCTGCAGATCATCCTCTGTATGAGGAAAGTACTTGTACATTTGACAATTTGACTATTTACTATTTGACTATTTTTCGCAGAAGGCGGCGTAGGCAGTAGCGTCCATGAGGTTGTCGAGATCAGCCTTGTCAGAGAGTTCCACCTTGATGATCCAGTTCTCGAAAGCATCCTGATTGATGAGCTCGGGCTGGTCATCGAGAGCCTCGTTAACCTCAACGACAGTACCGCTGACAGGAGAGATAAGATCAGAAGCAGCCTTTGTGCTCTCAACGGCACCAAACTCCTCACCTGCCTCTACTTCGTCATCCACATCGGGCATGTCGACATAAACCACTGTGCCAAGGGCATCCTGTGCATAGTCTGTGATACCAACGAAACCAAAATCACCTTCTACTCTTACAAATTCGTGTGACTCTGAGTAGTAGAGTCCTTCAATTACTTTTGCCATAGTTCTTAATTATTCTTATTATTCTAATTTCTTTCTATTCTATTTTTTATAGCTCTTGTTATAGAACTGTTTCTTGACGACTTTGCCTGGGAAGACCTTCTTTCGGATCTGAATCTGAAGGTCGGTATCGAGTTTAGCGTATGCGGTATCCACGAGAGCCATGCAGACGCTCTTGTCGGTAGAGAGGGTGCGATAACCTGTGGTAACCTCACCGATTACCTCGCCAGCCATATTGAGAACAGGGTATCCATGACGGGGAATAGCCTTGTCTGCCAGTTCGATGCCTACAATCTTCTTCGCAGGACCCTCCGCCTTCTGTTTTGCGAGAGCCTCCTTACCGATGAATTCCTCCTTGTCGAGTTTCACGAACATGCCCAAGCCTGCCATGATAGGAGTGATATCCTCTGAGAGCTCATCGCCATAGAGAGGCAGTCCCACCTCGAAGCGCAGGGTATCACGACATCCTAAGCCACAAGCCTGTACTCCTGCATCAATCAGCTTGTCCCAACACTCACGGATATAGTCGTGAGAGGCATAGATCTCGAATCCATCCTCACCAGTATAGCCAGTACGGGAGATGATAACATCGCCAACAGTCTTAACGGTGTAGAACGTCAGCTCTGCACATGGGATGCCTAATACCGTCTCCACGATATGCTCAGACTCAGGACCCTGAATGGCTATCTGACCATAGAAGTCACTACGGTTCTGAAGGTCGATGTCGAAACCCTGGGCATTCTGCTTCATCCATGCCCAGTCCTTATCGATATTGGCGGCATTGATAACGAGGAAGAAATCGTTCTCACCCATCTTATACACCAACAGGTCGTCGACAGTTCCGCCATTCTCGTAGCACATCATACCATAATAGATCTTTCCCACAGGGGCACCAGCAATATCGTTGGTGAAGATATGCTGCACATAACGCTCGGCATCCTTGCCCTTAACCGTCACCTCGCCCATGTGAGAGACATCGAAGAGTCCCACTTTTTCGCGCACTGCCGTATGCTCAGGGGCGATACCGGCACTCTGATAGAGCAATGGCATGTCGAAACCTCCGAACGACACCATCGTTGCTCCCAAGGAGATGTGCTTGTCGTGCAAGCAGGTTACCTTGTCTTTCTTTTCAAGTTCTTGTTTTATTGCCATAGATTATTGTTGTAATAAATTAATAAAGTCTTCTTTCAGATATGTCTGCTCTAAAGCCTCAATCCTTCTCACATCTTCCTCGGAGAGAATCAGTTCACCATCGCATAGGGTTTCAAGGATAAGAGCCTTCACCTCATCGAGGGTCTTTGGAGTATATTCTTTAAGCAGGGTTATCCTCTGGCGGACACTCTCAATACCCTTCTTCTGGAGTTTCTCCTTGCTGGGGGTGATGGCATTGAGCATGTGGTCCATATTAGTGTCATAGAGCATAGTACTATGCACGATACTCTTCTCGCCAAGATGATAACATGCTGTGCCACACACCTTCCTATCGCCTATCATGATGTCATTATGAGTGGTGCCAGTGGCGCTGATGCCGAGTTTGCGCAATATCAGCAGTACCATATTCACGAACCTGTTGAAGGCAAAGCCCACATTCTGTTCAGAGGTGATGAACGATAGCATCAGATTATCCTTGTCGGCATAGACACACCCTCCCCCACTCTTGCGGCGATAGACCTTGATATTATGCTGTTTGCAGTACTCGAGGTTAACCTCATTCTCTGCCACCTGGTTACGTCCGAAGATCACGCTGGGCTCTACCTGCCACATAAAAAACAAATCCGACTCGCTACTGTTACGAGCCAGATACTCTTCCATCGCCAGATAAAACGAAAGGTTACGTTCTCCCTCTTTCGAAGGAGAAGCAGCTACAATTCCGGGTAGTGACACATACTTCATTTAAAGGCCAGCGAATATTTTCTGCAAATATATGAAGTTTTTGCGATACCACCAAATATTTCACAAACTTTTAGATTAGCCCAACTCTGTAGAGACTTTATTTGTCAGTTCGATGAATTCCTGGATGGAGAGCTGCTCTGGGCGCCGGGTCATCATCTCATCCTCGAAGAACGAAGGCGAGGCAGGATGATTGGCATCAAAGATCTGTCGAAGAGACACCCTCAACATCTTACGACGCTGATTGAAGGTGGTCTTTACAACACGTTTGAAGAGCTGTTCGTCGCATCCGAGGTCAGTAACATCATTCCGGGTCATACGGATAACGGCACTCTGCACCTTTGGAGGAGGATTAAACACAGACGGCTCGACGGTAAAGAGATACTCTACATTATACCATGCCTGGATGAGCACAGACAGGATACCATACTGTTTGTTGCCAGGCTGCGACGCCATACGCACAGCCACCTCATGCTGGATCATTCCCGTGCAACAAGGAATAAGGTCCTTATTGTCGAGCATCTTGAAGAATATCTGCGAAGAGATGTCATAAGGATAGTTGCCCGTGAGCACAAACTGCTGACCATCGAAGACATCGCGAAGATCCATCCTCAGGAAGTCGCCACCTATGATATTATCGATGAGACGAGGGAAATTCTCTTTGAGGTAAGCCACACTCTCACGATCGATCTCCACCACCTTCAAAGGACGTGGTTTCTCTACGAGATACTGAGTCATGACACCCATACCAGGCCCCACCTCCAACACAGGGAGGTCATTATACGGCTCATCTACCGTATCTGCAATACGCTTTGCGATATTCAGGTCAGTAAGGAAATGCTGACCCAGGTTCTTCTTTGGTCGTACTTGTTTCATTCTGGCTGCAAAGATACAAAAAAAAGTGAATATATTATCAATTTATCATTTATATTTCGTACCTTTGCACCAATGGAACTGAAAAGCATATTGGCAAACGTAGTCAAAATCGTACTTCCCTTCATCCTGGGAGGAGCGATTCTGTGGTGGATGTATCGTGGGGAAGATCTCTCAACGATAAGCCACGTGCTGACAGAAGAGATGAACTGGACATGGATGCTGCTTTCTTTCCCCTTCGGCATCCTGGCTCAGGCATTCCGCGGGTGGCGATGGAAACAGACACTCGAACCTATGGGAGAGAAACCAAGGACGAGTATCTGTCTCAATGCCGTGTTCCTGTCGTATGCCGCCAGTCTGGTAATCCCCCGCATAGGAGAGTTCTCGCGCTGTGCAGTCCTGAAGCGTTATGAAGGGATATCATTCAGTAAGGCCCTGGGCACTGTAGTGACGGAGCGTGCTGTTGACACTCTTTTGGTTATGATCTACTCAGGAATAATCCTTTTGGTAGAGATGAGCGTCTTCGGCACATTCTTCAAGAAGACAGGCACATCACTGGACCATATCCTGGAGAGATTCTCCCTAACAGGTTGGATAGTGACGGCGATATGCGGCATTGCAGCACTGATACTCCTGCACCTGCTGCTGAAGAACCTTTCTATATATAATAAGGTAAAGATGACGCTGGGAGGCATCTGGGAGGGAGTATTGTCGCTGAGAGGTATCAGAAACCTTCCGCTCTATATATTCTTCTCTGTTGGTATATGGGTGATGTACTTCCTGCATTACTATCTCACATTCTTCTGTTTCGACTTCACGGAGAATCTCGGAATAGGCTGTGCACTGGTATCGTTCGTTGTGGCCAACTTCGCTGTCATCGTGCCTACGCCCAATGGAGCAGGTCCCTGGCACTTCGCAATAAAGACGATGCTCATACTCTATGGAGTGGCTGATGAACAGGCGCTGTGGTTTGTGCTTATCGTACATACCGTACAGACAATGCTGGTTATCGCATTAGGTGTCTATTCATGGGCCGCACTGAGTTTTACGAAAAGACAGAGTAACATAATAACAATAATACAATAACATATTACAAAAAAACAGCTATGAGTGAAATTAAGAATCTGAACCCGACGTGCATCTGGAAGAACTTCTATGCACTGACACAAGTACCACGTCCTTCTGGACATCTGGAAAAAGTACAACAGTTCCTACTCGACTTCGCCAAGGAAGCAGGTGTCGAGGCCTTTAAGGATCCTGCTGACAATATCGTAATGAGAAAACCCGCCTCTGCTGGTATGGAGAAAAAGAAAGGTGTTATCCTTCAGGCTCACATGGACATGGTGCCACAGAAGACACCTGAGAGCACCCATAACTTTGAGACTGACCCCATTGAACCCTGGATCGATGGTGAGTGGGTGAAGGCAAAGGGTACTACCCTTGGAGCCGACAACGGACTCGGTGTAGCTGCCATTATGGCAATCATGGAGGATAAGACCTTGAGACACGGACCTATCGAAGCCCTTATCACCGCTGATGAAGAGACAGGAATGTTTGGTGCCAACGGTCTTCCTGAAGGTGAGCTCAATGGCGATATTCTCCTTAACCTCGACTCAGAGCATTGGGGAAAGTTCGTTATCGGATCAGCTGGTGGTATCAACATCACAGCCACACTTGACTATCAGGAGGTAGAGACAGATGCTGAGGATGCCGCTGTCAAGGTAACGGTAAAGGGGCTGCGCGGCGGACACTCCGGACTCGAGATTCACGAGGGACGAGGCAATGCCAACAAGCTGCTTGTACGTCTGGTACGTGAGGCTATCGAAGAGTGCGATGCCCGTCTGGCTTCATGGCAGGGAGGAAACATGCGCAATGCCATTCCATTCAAGGCAGAGGCTGTGCTCACACTCCCCAAGGAGAATGTGACATTGCTGAAAGAACTCGCCCAGGATTGGCTTGAGGACTTCACAGATGAATATAAAGGCATCGAAAGTGGCATCGAGGTAATCTGTGAGGATGTGGAGACTCCGAAGATGGAAGTGCCCCTGGAGATTCAGGACAACCTCATCAATGCCATCTACGGATGTCATGACGGTGTTGTACGTATGATCCCAAGTTATCCTAATGTAGTTGAGACTTCAAGCAACCTCGCCATCATCAACATCGGTGAAGGAAAATCATTACTGAAGATCCTGGCACGCAGTAGCCGCGAGGACATGAAAGACTATATCGTAAAGACTCTCGAGAGCTGCTTCAACATGGCAGGCATGAAAGTGGAGACAGCTGGCAGCTATGGCGGTTGGGATCCAAACCCGGAATCACCCATCCTGCACCTCTTGCTAAAGGAGTATAAAGAACTCTTCGGCAAGGATGGTATCATACAGGTAGACCATGCTGGTCTGGAGTGTTCTATCATTCTCGGCAAGTATCCACACCTCGATGTAGTATCGTTAGGTCCTACGATGAAATCGCCACATACGACTACTGAGCGAGCCCTCATCGAGACTGTCGCTCCCTTCTGGGAACTGCTTAAGAAGACCTTGGAGGATATTCCTGAAAAATAAAAGAAGAAAAATGTGGAAAATGCTTGGCGTTTTCCACATTTTTTCTTAACTTTGCACCCGATAAATCAAATTAGTAACAAAATTATGGACGATTACCCGGCGGAAAATTACAATTCGTAATGGCGGGGGATAGCGAGCAAGGCTGCTAATCCCTTTGCCGCTAAACTATTTTCAAGGATTAGCAAAATGAAGACATTCTGGAATACCCAAGGAGGACTGACCCAACTCTCAGAGTGGCAGTCCAATTGCTGGATACAGGTGACATGCCCCACCGAAGAAGACCAGCACGAACTCGAAGAGAAGTTCAACATCCCCGACTACTTCATGTCGGACATCAGCGATACCGACGAGCGTGCCCGTTATGAGTACGACGACGGATGGATGCTTATCATCCTTCGTATCCCATACGTAAAGGAGATACGTTCGAGGACGCCATATACCACAGTGCCTCTTGGTATCATACATAAGCGCGATGTCACCATCACAGTATGCTACTATGAGACAAACATGATGATCGACTTCGTATCATTCCAGCAGAAGCGAGGCGAAGGATTTACCGACCATGTGGATATGATATTCCGTCTGTTCCTGAGCAGTGCAGTGTGGTATCTGAAACGTCTGAAGCAGATTTCTATGCTCGTTGACAGGGCTAAGCGAAACCTCGACAAAGAGGTGAACAACGAGAGCCTTATCGGACTGAGCCGTCTGCAGGACTCGCTCACATATTTCCAGACTTCTATCCGTGGTAATGAGACTCTGCTGTCGAAACTGAAGTTCAAGCTCCAGATTGACGAATTGGATGCCGACCTCATCGAGGACGTAAACATCGAGATGACACAGGCCCGCGAGACAACACTGATCTACTCAAACATCCTTGAGTCGACGATGGACACCTATCAGAGTATCATCAACAACAATATGAACACCGTGATGCGTACGCTCACTTCTGTAACTATCATCATGATGATACCAACACTCATTACCTCGATGTTCGGAATGAACCTTATCAACGGCATGGAGTCAAGTCCTTGGGGTTTTGTTATGGCTATCATCATTTCTATGGGTGTTTCTGGCCTCTGTTGGTTGTTCTTCAGGCATAGACGCCTTGTTTAAGGCTTAAATAATGTTAATTGTTAGGCGGTTTCGAAAATTATGCCTAATTTTGCCACATATTGTGTGAATAAAATCAAGTCAGTAACTAAAAAAGTTAAATGATGGACTCTCAAGAGAAAAACCTCGAAATCGGCACAGCCGCTTCGCCAGTCGAAGAACAGGAGGTAAAAGAGGAAATTATCCAGGCAGCAGAAGCTCCTGAAGTTGTAACCACAGAAGCCGTTGAGCCAGAAGCTCAGCCAGAAGAGGCAGTCCCTGAAGCAGAAGAGCAGCCACGTAAGGTCTACGAGACCAAGAAGGAGATACTCGACCGCGTCAAGGATATCGCTCATGGTGATGAGATACCGCAGAAAGATGAGATCGACTATCTGAAGACCGCTTTCTACAAGATCCACATCGCAGAGCGTGAGGCAGCCCTTAAGGCATATATCGACGGAGGCGGTGATCCTGAGGCATACCAGATCACACGTGATGAGGACGAAGAAGTCTTCAAAGCAGAGATGGGTATCATCAAGGAGAAGCGTGCACAACTCTTCAAGGAACAGGAAGCAGAGAAACAGGTAAACCTCGAAAAGAAACTTGCCATCATTGACAAGATAAAGAACATGATCACCTCTCCAGAAGAGGCAAACAAGTCATATCAGGAATTTAAGGCCTTACAGACAGAGTGGCGCGAGATAAAGAACGTGCCAGCAGAGAAGGCCAGCGAACTATGGCGTAACTACCAGCTGTACGTAGAACAGTTCTACGATCTGCTGAAGCTCAACAATGAGGCTCGCGAATACGACTTCAAGAAGAATCTTGAGCTTAAGACCAAGCTTTGTGAGGCAGCAGAGCGCCTGGCAGAAGAGACAGATATCATCAGCGCATTCCATCAGCTCCAGAAGTTACATGCAGAATACCGCGAGATTGGTCCTGTGGCAAAGGAACAGCGTGAAGAGATATGGAACCGTTTCAAGGCGGCATCAACAATCATCAACAAACGTCACCAGCAGCACTTTGAGGGTATCCGTGCCAAGGAAGAAGAGAATCTGACACGTAAGACAGAGCTCTGTGAAAAGGCAGAGGCTATCGCTGCAAAAGAGAACAAAGGCTCAGGCGACTGGGAGAAGCATACCAAGGAGATTATTGACATCCAAACAGAGTGGAAGACTATCGGATTTGCTCCACAGAAGATGAATGTGAAGATCTTCGAGCGTTTCCGTGCAGCCTGCGATGACTTCTTCGGACGCAAGGCAGAATACTTCAAAGGTCTAAAGAATACCTTCAAGGAGAATGCCGACAAGAAACGCGCCCTCATAGAAAAAGCTAAAGAACTGCAGGACAGCACAGATTGGAAGGCTACCAGCGACAAGCTCATCGCACTCCAGAAAGAATGGAAGACCATCGGTATGGTACCAAAGAAACTCGGTGACCAGCTTTGGGAGGAGTTCCTGGGCACATGCAATAAGTTCTTTGAGGCACGTAATGCTGCAGGAGCAGGACAGCGTGGTGAGGAGCGTGAGAATCTTGAAAAGAAGCGTGCTGTAGTAGAGAAACTCAAGGCTGTAGCAGAGGAGACAGGAGAAAACCTTCAAGAAAAGGTGCAAAAGCTCGTTGAGGAATATCAGAGCATCGGACATGTGCCATTCAAGGAGAAGGATAAGCTCTATGAAGAGTATCATGCAGTGCTCGACAAGCTCTATAAGGATCTCAATATCAGCGTTGCCAAGAAACGTCTTAACAACTTCAAGCAGAACCTCAAGCAGGTTGCAGAACGTGGAGAGAATGCACTCGATAACGAGCGCGCACGTCTGTTCCGTCAGTATGAAGCTATCAAGCAGGAGGTGCAGACATATGAGAACAACCTCGGATTCCTTAATGCATCATCAAAGAAAGGCAACAGCCTTATCGACGAAATGAACCGTAAGGTGCAGAAGCTTAAGGATGAGATGAATCTCGTACGCGAGAAGATCAAGGCTATCGACGCTGAAAACAAAGAGTAATCAGAAAGCTTCGCGATATTTACCATCGTCCTTATCATCAAGCATGCTAAGGTACGATTGGTAGCGGCTTTGAGCAATATAATGGTCCTCGAGGGCCTTGAGAACGGCACATCCTGGTTCGTGGGTGTGGGTACAGTTAGAAAAGCGGCAATCCTTCGAGAAAGAGAAGATTTCCTTAAAATAGCTGGTGAGTTCTTCAGGCTCCATATCAAAGGTACCAAAGCCTTTAATTCCTGGGGTATCGATGAGATACCCCTTTTCTATTGGTATCATCTCACTGAAGGTGGTTGTGTGCTGACCAGTATTATGAGCATCGGAAATCTCTGAGGTACGGAGATCTGCACCAGGCACAAGACGATTGATAAGGGTAGACTTGCCCACTCCACTATTGCCACTGAGGAGTGTTATCTTTCCTTCAAGCATGGGTAATAGTTCTGCCACACCTTCGCCTGTCTCAGCAGAGATAGCCCGACACTCGTAGCCTATCGTCGTATACAGGTGGATAAGTGCCTCCTGGTAGCTGGCCTCGTCATCATCGAGAAGATCGGTCTTATTGAAGATGAGTACAACAGGAACACGATAAGCCTCGGCAGATGCAAGAAAACGGTCTATGAAGGTAGTAGAGGTAGGAGGACGATTAACAGTAACCACCAAAAGAGCCTGATCTACATTAGCCGCAAGGATATGACTCTGCTTGGAGAGATTCTGAGACTTACGGATGATATAGTTCTTACGATCATCAATCTCTGTAATAAAGGCAGTACCCTCTTGATTGGCTACTATTGTAACACGATCACCTACAGCCACAGGATTGGTACTGCGGATGCCCTTAAGACGGAAATTTCCCTTTATCTTGGATTCAACCAACTGGCCATCGTCAGTGCAGACGGTATACCAGCTCCCTGTATTCTTTACAACTAAGCCCTTCATAGAAAAAAATCCCGTCCCCAAACAGAGGACGGGAGCTATCGATTATACCGTCATTATCTCTTTATTCTTGGCAGCGATGAGCTCATCAATCTTCTTGATATACTTATCATGAATCTTCTGGAGCTCAAGCTCTGCATCTTTCTCATTATCCTCTGACAATCCGTCCTTGATGGCCTTCTTAAGTTTCTCCTTAATGTCTGCACGTACATTACGAACCTCTACCTTTGCCTTCTCAGCAATCTTGTTACACTGTTTGGTAAGGTCACGACGACGCTCCTCCGTAGGAATAGGGATATTAAGACGGATTATCTCGCCATTGTTCTCAGGAGTGATACCTACATCACTATCCATAATAGCCTTCTCAATATCGCGGATCTGCTTCTTGTCCCATGGACGGATAGCGATAGTACGAGGATCGGGAACGCTCACGTTTGCAACTTGGTTGAGGGGAACCTTACTTCCATAGGATTCCACCTTTACACCATCAAGAATGGCAACATTGGCACGACCCGCACGAATACGGTTCAACTCGTCCTCAAGGAACATAGCAGCCATTTCCATTCTCTCTTCACTCTTCTTTAATGTCTCTTTTACGTCTAACATAATTCGATAGTTTTAAATTTTCTGATTACAAAAGTAACTATTTTTTGTTATTCAACCAAACAATTTACACTTTTTATGCTAAATATTTGGATAATTGAACTCTTTTTTATAACTTTGCACCAATATAACCACCTAAAGACTACATGAACCGTAACAATAGTCTGAGGATATTAACAACGATAGCTCTTGCGGCATTGACCCTCACAGCATATGCCCAGAAAGAGAATCTGGAAACCGTAGCTGATTTCCATCATATAGCGGCATATCTCGTTGCTGGTCTCCTGATAACAGTCTTTGTGATGTTTTTTTCAAACCGTATATACTGTTTCCGTGAAAAGGAGATTGTATCGCAGAGACGTGGCATAATATCACAGTTAGGAGTTGTGATGGAGACCAACAATACCAGAATCTTCACTCTTGATCTGGAAAAGACACTTATTTGGCTGATATCTGAAAATGGAGAGGATAAAAAAGGGATTTCCCTTATGGACTTTAGCCAGATGTACAACCACGATGATTTCAGAAGATTGATGAAGGAAGTTATCGACCCCGTGAAGGAGGGACGTATAGAACAGGGGAACATGAATGTAAAAGGTGGTGGCAAAGATAATAAAGGAAACGTGTATGACATCAATATCTCCGTGCTTCACAGACGCAAGAGTGGAGGCCCGAAGGTCTTACTTGGTATACAGAGGGACATCACAGATGAGTTTAGCAGGAGGGAGAATGCCCAGAAACTGGCAATTAGAATGCGCACGGTATTTGATTCTTCTCAGGCTGACATGATATATTATGATGAGAACGGACACATTACAGATATCAACGACAAGGCTTGTGAGACATTTGGCATCAGCAACCGCGAGAGTCTTTTAAAGAGGAAAGTCCATCTTAACGATATCGTCACATTCAGGGATATCGACATGAGAGATCTTGATAAGACCACGATGTCAGCAATCACAGATCTGGACAAGTTAAAGGCTACTGACGAGAGAGTAGCAGAAGTTACAATTAGGGGGAAGCTGTACTATGAGGTATCACTAACCGCAATAAGGGATAAGGAAGGAAAACTCCTTGGAGTGATTTCTGCAGGACGAAATATCACGGAAATGGTGACAAGATACCACCAAGAGCAGAAAAACAGAAGGCTGCTGGAGCAGACCACAGAAGATATAAAGAGGTATATCAATAATATAAACTATACTCTAAGGGTAAGCGGTGTAAGAATGGTAAATTACGATCCGGAACACCATATGCTGGACATTGCCAGCGACCTGAACAAGATTGAGTACAGATTATCGCAGATACGTTGCGCAAGCCTTCTTACAGAACGTGAGAGAAGAAGAGCACGAGGGCTGTTTATGCGTATGGATCGTAGAATCCAGGGAGCATTGGAGGTAACCCTCGAAACAATCTTCCGCGATGAAAAAGGAAGGAACATATATCAGACCATCAGCATGGTTCCTGTAAAGGACAAGGAAGGGAACATCACCAACTATTTCGGCATGGCTCGTAACGACACAGAGATGCACTACACAGAGGCTCTGTTGGAGGAAGAGACAAAGAAAGCTCAGGAAACGGAGGAGCTGAAGAATACTTTCCTGACAAACATGAGTTACGAGATCAGAACTCCTCTTAACGCCGTGCTGGGATTCGCAGAACTGTTTAACGAACCTCACGATGAGGCAGACGAACCAGTCTTTGCAGAGGAAATAAAACGAAACACAGGAAACCTTCTGAAACTGGTAAATGATATCCTCTTTATATCAAGACTGGATGCAAAGATGGTGGAATTCAACTACAAAGAGTCTGACTTCGCTGCATCATTTGAAGGATATTGCTACATGGGATTTAGCGTGGTTAACCCTGGTGTGAATGTTTCCGTTGAGAATCCATATAGTCAGTTGCTGTTGAACATCGACGAGCAGAACCTTGGAGAAGTAATATCTAAGATGTGTGCAATATCAGCAGCATCAACCAAAGAAGGCAGCATACGGGCAAAATGCGATTACAGACACGGAGAACTTACCATATCAATAGAAGACACAAGCGAAGGAATGGACAAGAACAGCCTGAGCCATATCTTTGATCGCTTTGCCAACGATTTTAGTAGCGAAAGAACAGGTACTGGTCTTGAGATGCCTATCATAAAGGGGTTGATAGAACAGATGGGAGGTAGTATAGAAGTACAGTCTGAACAGGGTAAGGGTACTGCAGTTTACATGATTATACCTTGTGAAATGATCAAGATGGAGAAGAAGTAAGATGACTGGGCAAGACGTTATAACACTACTGATGGTGATGATGGTGACGATGGTATTCATTGTCACATGGGCCATTAACCGTATCAGCATACTGCGTATAAGGAAGAAATCCGATCAGACAAAGGAGATTTCTGCTATTATGCAACGTACACTGGATATCGGACATAACAACGTGCTCAAGCTTGATCTACGTCGAAAATATGCGAAGAACCTTCATGGTGATTTGATACCAAAAGAGGGTATGTCATACGAGGAGAGTATTAACCAGATTCATCCCGATGACAGAAACGCCTACCTTGAATTCATCTATGACCTATATCATGGCATCAAGAAAACTAACGAATGTCTGATCAGATGGGATATTAGCGGTAAGGAAACCTCTGGCGAGTGGAGGTACATGCGCATAAAAGGTGTAGCGGAATACAGAAACTCGAAGCAGAAGGAGCCCGACACGCTGTTCTGTACAATTACAGACGAGACAGCTATACAGTTGGAGGAACAGAAAGACAACGAAATGACTGATAAATATCGTACGATGTTTGAACAGTCGATTATCGGTTTGGCTTTCTATGACAAGGACGGAAACCTCTTGACTGCAAATCGAAAGATGAGGGAGATCCTGAAATTCCAAACGGAGAAAGATCCCTATTACTACAGCCACAGTATCTACGACCTGCCAACATTTCGTCATATTTTGGACAATCGGAATGTTGAGGATCTGTACTTCTGTACGAAGAGCATCGTTATCGAACGAGGCGTAAACTGCTATACAGAGTTGCGAGTGCATCCTATATATGAGGAAAACGGAGAGCTTTATTATATCAGTTTCTCTATCCGCGACGTGACTCAGGAACGTGAACTTTATCTGCAGAACAAGAAGAACGACACGCAGATGAGGGAAGCCAATATAGAGATACAGAATTATGAGAATCAGCTGCAGTATCTGATGGACACATGTAACATGAGATTCTTCCGTTGTAACAGAAAGGATCGCACGTGTACATTCTATAAGAGGATCTCCAACGTTGAAAGCAAGATGACATTAGAAGAGGTGGCAGAACACTTTGTAGACAGTCCATTCCGTCAAGGGCTATACGATTACGAGAACTATTTCAGTGTACAAAGAACAGATCTGACATATATGCATCCCTTATTCCACGATGGTAAAGACATGCAGTGGAACTTCATAGATAGTGTTCCTTTCTTCGATGAAAATGGAGAAATGATTGGTACGTATGGAGTGGTAAGAAACGTTGACGAGCTGATCAAGAAGCAAGAGATGTTGAAGCAGGAGACAGAACGTGCCAATGACTCCGGAAGGTTAAAATCAGTATTTATGGCTAACATGACTCACGAGATACGTACACCACTGAACTCTATCGTGGGCTTCTCTGACATTCTGCCAATGCTGTCAACGCCAGAAGAAAAGAAGGAGATTATACGCGTGATAATGAACAACTGCGATATGCTCCTGAGGCTCATCAACGATATCCTCGCTATCTCATCATTAGACTCAGGAGGTATACATATCGAGCCTCGCATGGTGGACTTCGCTAAGTCATTTGATGATATCTGTGAGTCATTGAAGGAGAGGGTGCAGCAGCCTGGAGTTGAGTTTATAAAGGAAAACCCATATAAGACATTCGAGACGGTCATCGATAACGGAAGAGTACAACAGGTTATCACCAACTTTGTAACAAATGCAGTAAAATACACTCATCAGGGACATATCAAGGTTGGCTATCACTACGAGAACAATGGACTATACGTATATTGCGAAGATACTGGCGAAGGAATACCTAAGGAAGCCCAAAGCAAGATCTTCGACAGATTTGTAAAACTCAATGACTTCATACAGGGAACAGGTCTTGGACTATCAATCTGTAAGGCTATAGCAGATGGTCATAACGGAAAGATCGGGGTTAAATCAGAAGGAAAAGACAAAGGTTCTACCTTCTGGATCATGATTCCATGCGAAGTTTATAAAGAAGAATCATAAAGAGAAAATGAATATATACAAAACTAAAAAATGGCAGATGTCAAATATACAAACAATGATAAGAATTCTTGCAATACTTATCACATTTAACATATCAACTATAGCCATTGTCGCCCAAAATAATCAAGATACTACACGTGTATTTACAGAAGAGCACCCATTAGTATATGAAGACGCATGGGATCTGTGGCCATATACCTTTCTGAATGAAGCTGGAGACCCCGTAGGATACAACATCGACCTCTTGAAACTTATCATGAAGCGTCTTGACATACCATATATCGTAAAGCTTAAGCCCACTTCACAGGCACTTAAGGATCTTAAGACGGGACATGCAGATCTGATGTGTGGTATGGCAGCAAACTTCCACGATGAATATGCAATATACGGAAAAAGCGTTATACAACTCTTTACTCACAGTCTTGTTCATCAGAAGGGAGAGATCCCTGCTGTAAAGACGATTGAGGACCTTGCAAGCCATAGGGTACTTGTACATCAAGGAGCCTTCAGTCACCATTTGATGATTGAGCACGGATGGGATAATAATGCTGTGCCTTATAACGATATGCAGGAGGCTATCCAAAAAGCGCATATCGATGCCAATAGCCAGGTGCTATGGAATACAATGTCTTTGAAATGGATTATAAATAAGTTCAAATACGACAATCTCGAACTTTCACCTGTAGACATTCAGCATGGTGAATACAGATTCATGTCTAACAATCATGGACTGCTCAACAAGATTGACAGTGTTTACACCCTTCTCAACTCTGAAGGACAATTCCAGGCAATACAGAACAAATGGTTTTATCCCGAACGGGAAGAATCAGGAATCCCAATATGGATATGGTATGTTGCACTAGTACTTATTATCCTGATTATCGCCTCACTTATATATTATGTTGTCTATCGTATCCGCGAGAAAAAGATGACCAAGGATATCATTAAGAGCAATAAACGATTGGCACTCATCCTAAAGACTAGTAAAGTGAAGATATGGATATACCATGTAGCCAACAGAACTATCACTGCATTGGGTAATGATGGACAGCCAGAGACGACACTGCCATCTGTAGAGTATTTCAGACAGACAGATCCTAAGGATTTTGAACGTTTAAAGAATGCAATAGAGAGTATAACTAAAGGAAAAGAAAACAAGATAACACTTAACGTTCTTGCTAAAGACAGTCCTGAAGAGAAAGAGTTCCGTAACTTCACCGCAGAGCTTTCTGTATTGCATCGTGACAAGAACGGCAGGCCGACAGAGATTATCGGCACTCGCAGCGATGTAACAGAAGAGAGGATAAAACAGCAGAAAGTGAAAGACATGATGTTGCGATATCAGAATATCTTCAACTCTACGATGATTGATATGATAGCTTATGATGAAAACGGAATCATCAATGACCTCAATGACAAGTCAATCAATGCTCTGAAGAAAACAAAGGAGGAGATCCAAGCTGCGCGTATATCTATTAGCGACGTGCTGGGATGGAATGTTGACCTCAACACCCTCGATACTCTTTATCTGACTCAGATTTACAAGTCTTTAGATGACGAACGGTCGCTTAACAGATATCTGCAACGTCCTGAGATGTACTACGAACTGAAAATTGAACCAGTACGCGATGAGAATGGCAAACTGCTTGCTATCTACGGCACTGGACGCGACGTTACAGAGAATGCCAAGTCGTACTCTACCCTTCAACACAACATCAGACTTCTGAAGGATGCCAATACGGAGATGAGTCGTTATATCAAGAACATCGATTATGTGCTCCAGAACGGTAATGTGAGAATCGCCACATACTCACCAAGCATGCATATCATGAACATATACAGTGAGATTGGACGCGTGCAGCACAGGCTTACTCAGACACGTGCCATCCAGCTCACTGATGAGGAATATAAGAACAAAGCCTTGAGGTTGTTCAATAATATGGATAACCTTACTGCAGCTTCAATAAATACTGCAATTAAGACTGTTCTGAAAGCACCAGGTGGAAAACGGCTGTTCCTGCAATTGTCGTTTATACCTACTTATGACAGTGAGGGAAATGTGAAAGGCTATTTCGGAATGTGTCGTGATGTTACAGATATCAAGGCTACAGAAGCAGATCTGGCACGTGAGACAGTAAAAGCCCAGGAGGTAGAGACTGTGAAAAATGCCTTCCTGCACAATATGAGTTACGAGATTCGTACCCCACTAAACACCGTGGTTGGTTTTGCAGAACTCTTTGAAATGGAACACGCTCTAGAAGACGAGGTAGTTTTTACCAACGAAATAAAAGAAAGTTCTTCTTTACTGCTTAAGCTCATCAACGACATTCTCTTCCTCTCACGTCTGGATGCGAGAATGATTGAGTTTAAATACAAACCCACTGACTTTGCAGCTATCTTTGAAGCAAAATGTCAGGCGGCTGTGTTCCGTTGTCAGAAGCCTGGGGTAAACTATGTCTATGAAAATCCGTATAACAGTCTTAGTGTAGAAATCGACGAACAGAATCTATGCATAGTCATAGATCAGATAGTTACCCGTGCAGCAGAGAGCACTACCTCTGGATATGTACGTTGCAGATACGACTATACCGGTGAGCATCTGATAATAGCTGTACAAGATACCAGCAACGGCATTTCAGAAGAGAATCTTAAGCATATATTCGAACGATTCACTCCAACAGACGACAATAGTACTGGTCTGGGAATGAGCATATGCCAGGAACTGGTAACGCAGATGAGAGGTAAGATTACCATCAAGTCTACCGTTGGCGAAGGTACTACAGTATGGATATCCATCCCATGCGCATGTTCAAAGTTCGACAGAAAATAAAACAGCAATCCCATGAAGAGAAGCATATATCTAATAAGAAGCAATTGGTTGAGGGTGATTTTTTTACTCTCTATTCTCTACTCTCAATACTCTATTCTTTCTGCCAAGGAGTTTTATGGCTATACCAAAGATCGCCCTCTTATCATAGTAAGCGACTGGGACTTTCAGCCCTATGAATTCCTCAATAGTGACGGACAGCCTGCGGGATACAATATCGACGTCTTAAACCTGATACTCAACAGGCTTGACATCCCCCATAAGTTTGTGATGGAGGAATGGTATCTTGCTGCTCAGATGTTCGAACATCGTGAGGCAGACATCATACATGCCCTATCGTTTGTATATAGAGGACATCCGTATGTTCAGTCTAAGAAATACGTTAACTACTATAATCTGAAGGTAGCCCGAAAACAAGGAAACGCACCGTTGTTATCTGTACACCACCTTTCAAAAGGCGACACAGTGTTTCTCAAGAATAACGACTATGCAGCATTGCGCCTGAACGAGATGAACGACTCGCTGTTTAATATTGAGTACCGCTCACCCAAGGAGGCATTGGCAGGTATTCGCAACGGACTATATAAATACTATATCTGGGGAGAGATCCCTCTTAGCAAGAAGATTACTGAGCTGCAAATGGACAGTGTTGTGCTCGATGATATAGACATCCCTGCTGGAGAATTACGTATCATTGGATATGACAAGGAACTGGTAGACATTATAGATGATGAATATACGAGACTTGAACAGAATGGAGAACTTGACAAAATACGAGATAAGTGGTTCCATCCAGACCGAGTTCACGATGATGCATCACCTCTTGCCATCATTATAATCATCGGACTTGCCATAATCGGTATTATCTCCTTCCTCCTAAGCCGTCTTATCACTTTGAGGGTAAAGAAAGCTGTAAGACACACTGGTGATCTGAACGAAATGATGACTACAGCTCTTGGCATGGGTGACTTCTTCGTGGTAGAGTTTGACTTAAGGAAGTGGCTCCTAAAGAATATTTATAGCGACATGCTTCCTGATGAAGGAATGAAACCTGAGGAGTTTCTTAGTCGTCTGCCTCAGGATCAGGCAAAACAAGTTCATGAGAATAATGAGTTGCTCATCGAAGGAAAGATTGATAACTATGAGATGCTTTTGAACCTGAATATGGGTACTAAGGAGAATCCTTTTGTGAGAGATTTCTATGGTAATGCAATCATCGAGTTTGAGGACGGAAAACCTTCTATGATCATCTATACCGCTAAGGAGGTAACACGAGAGTTTGAGGAGGAACGGCAGAATCAGGCTCTATGGAATAAGTACCAGAAGGTATTTGATACCAATCTGGTGGCAATGTCATTCTATGACAAAAACGGTTATCTGCTTGATGTGAATGAGAAGATGAAAGAACTCTGCGAATTCCATGATGCAGAGAGCGAGGCTTTCTTCCGTAGGCTGTGTATTCAGGACATGCCAACGATATCAGGAATCTTTGATCTCAAGACAAGAGACGTGCTTCATGTATGTCAGAAACTGAGCTTCCTTGACGGAAAGACCAAATACCTTGAGGTAAGGATAAAGCCTATAACTGATGAGAGCGGTAATCTGGTATATATCGTTAACACCGCACGTGACGCTACTTATGAGCGTGAAAACTATATGGAACTTAAGAGACATAACGCAGAGTTGGTAAAAACTCATGAATCGATAAATGATTACGAGAGACAACTTGGTTATCTGCTTGAGCAGAGCAATATCTTCATATGGTATTATGATCCGAAAACAGACACCATAAGATATACACGTTCACCAAGACGTGAGGGATTCACTGAGACAGTATCGGAATTCTTTGAGGGCATCATAGAAAAGAATGACGGCGAAGCCGAGATGAACATGAGGAAATTGATAGCAGAGGGAAAACCTATCTCAGCAATACATCACTATCAATATACTCCTGCAGAGCCAAATCCTGTTTGGTATGCACTTAACGGAGTACCTCTTACTGACAGCGAAGGAAATATCACTGAGTATTTCGGAATCGCAAGAAACATTACCGACCTTATGGATGCTCAGGAGAGACTAAAAGAGGAAACGGCACGTGCAGAGGACTCAGGAAGACTGAAAGCAGCATTTCTGGCTAACATGACTCACGAGATACGAACTCCTCTGAATGCTATTGTAGGATTCAGCGATATTCTCCAGATGGTAGATACCACAGAGGAGAGAATGGAATTCATCCGCATTATCAGGAATAACTGCGATATGCTTCTTAGACTGATTAATGATATCCTTGAGGCTTCAAGCATGGGCCAGGCTCTGGCAATAGTTCCTACGGAATGTGACTTGAAACAAGTGTTCGACGATATCTGCCAGACACTTGAACAGAGAGTGTCAGAGGCTGGGGTCACCTTTATCAAGGACAACCCATACGATACATTCAAGGCAAAGATTGACAAAGGAAGAATCCAACAAGTGCTTACGAACTTCACCACCAATGCCGTGAAGTACACGAAAGAAGGTCACATCAAAGTGGGATATCGTGAACAGGATGGAGGTATCTATTTCTATTGCGAAGACACTGGTGCTGGTATTCCAAAAGATAAGCAGACTGCTGTATTCGAGCGTTTCGTAAAGCTCAACGACTTCGTACAAGGCACTGGTCTGGGATTAAGTATCTGTAAATCTATCGCTGAGCGCTGTAACGGAAAGATTGGGGTATTCTCTGAGGGCGAGGGTTACGGCTCAACCTTCTGGCTTTGGACTCCCAGAGAAATAAAACCTCCAAGAGGTGAATAAAAGAAATCCCTCGCTGGTTTCAGCGAGGGATTTCTATTAGAATAAGAATGTACGTTCCAACCAATATACCAATATACCTGCGAGATAACCTACAAATGCTATCCAGGTAATCTTCTTCATATACCAACCGAAAGTGATTTTCTCCAAACCCATAACAACTACACCAGCTGCACTTCCGATGATAAGCATAGAACCTCCTACACCAGCGCAGTAAGCCAGAAGCTGCCAGAAGATACCATCTATAGCCATGTCGCCAGCTGCAGCTACAGGATACATGCCCATACAGCCAGCCACAAGAGGCACATTATCGACAATTGAAGAGAGGACTCCGATGATACCTGTGACGAGATAGTGATTACCCTCGAAGACTACGTCGAGACCTTGTCCCAGCATGGTCAGGACACCAATGGTCTCAAGACAAGCCACGGCCATCAGGATGCCAAGGAAGAAGAGGATGGTATCCATATCAATACGCGAAAGCATCTTAGATACACGCTTCTGGGTATTATGGTTGTCGGCTGTATCTTCACTCTCCTGATGGATGCTTGTATAGAAAATCTCTGTTGTGGTCCAAAGTACACCCAACACAAGCAGGATACCCACAAATGGTGGCAGATGGGTGATAGTCTTGAAAATTGGCACAAAGATCAGACCTCCCACACCGAGGAAAAAGATAATCTTACGTTGGGCTGCAGAGAGTCCGTCGGACTCCTCGATGACAGCTGTGTCTTCTGCAAACTCCAGATTACCCTTCAATGACAACGATAGAATATAGGCAGGAACGAGCATCGACACCAAAGAGGGAATGAATATTTCCGAGATGACACCGGCTGCAGTGATGACACCCTTGTTCCAAAGCATGATGGTGGTCACGTCGCCAATTGGAGAGAAAGCACCACCCGAATTGGCAGAAATCACTACCAAGGCAGCGTAGATGAGACGATCCTTCTTGTCGCTTACAAGTTTTCGAAGGATCATAATCATCACGATAGACGTGGTCAGGTTGTCGAGAATGGCAGAAAGAATAAACGTCATGAAAGCAATACGCCACAACAGAGCCCGCTTCGATTTGGTCTGGAGCGTGTCGCGCACGAAATTGAAACCACCATTCTGGTCGACGAGTTCAACAATAGTCATAGCACCCATCAAGAAGAAAAGAGTGGTAGCAGTGCTGCCGAGATGGTGTTCTATGACCTGACTCACTGCCGAGGCAATGTTGGAGCCGACAGCTTCTGAAACATAGCTGCCTGGATCGAACATGAAGAGGGTCCAGGTAGCAACAAACATCAGCAGGGCTATGGCTGCCTTGTTGATTTTTGTCACGCTCTCTATGGCTATACAGAAATAGCCTATGCAGAAAACGATGACAATAAGAACTGTTAATGTAGACATCTATTTACTATTTATTAATTGTTATATTGACTCCGTTCCAAAACTCCCCGATGCTACAGCACCGGGGAGTCTGTACTGCTCATCTGCAGTCATCTTATAGTAGTCAGTAGTTGTTTCAGTTGCAAAGGTACGTTAAAAAAGGCAGACTAATGCAAATGGGAAAGGAAAAGTCTCAGAAATTAGCATTTTTTAATTGATTTATGTCAATTAGCGTTTAAAAACAAAAAAAATCATATTATATTTGGTAATGTCTGAAATTTGATGTACCTTTGCCTACGAATATGAACAACAGCATACAGGATATAAGATGGAGCGAAAATGTGATTCTTGTTGACGCCGACTACGTTGACAAAGTGGCATTCAACCTCATCGTAAACTTTGAGCGCATGCTTGGACGGCGCATCCCGCAGGCAGACATTGCCCGCTGGATAGACTGTATTGCCCTCGATGGTGGAATAAGAGAAGGAGAACACGAGACTCAAGTGGTACTGTTGCACAAAGCAAATAAGTCTCAGATGGAGAATTTCAATCCTGGCAAATACGAAGAACTCTCAGGTAAGGCCTTCAAGGACCACTTGGGCGAGTTTCTTATTAATGCCTATCAGGAAGAAGATATCGTGGACAGCGAACAGCAGTTCTGCGATACGCTTCAGCTTGTGAATAGTCAGAAAGATGTTAATCGAATCATTCTCATACCTAACTCTGAACAGGAGTATATATATAATAAGGTACGCGCGACACTGAAGCAGGTTGATGACGAGAAGCATATCACCCTTCTGGCTATGCAACCTATGGCTAACTGGAACTTCCGCCAGGAGATACTTGGCTATTCTTTGTTGGCTGCACTCGGAATCTCCTCAGAGGAAATAAATAGTAAATCGTAAATTTGTAAATCGTAAATATAACTATGTCAAAGGTATTAATGATTGGCGCCGGAGGCGTCGCAACGGTAGCAGCATTCAAGATTGCCCAGAATGCTGACGTGTTTACCGACTTTATGATTGCAAGCCGCAGAAAGACGAAATGCGACAAAATCGTAGAGGATATCCACAAGGCTGGATATAAGATGGACATTAAGACTGCTCAAGTAGATGCTGACGATGTGGAGCAGTTGAAGGCTCTGTTTAATGACTACAAACCCGAACTCGTCATCAACCTCGCCCTCCCCTATCAGGATCTGACTATTATGGATGCCTGTCTGGCTTGCGGCTGTAACTATCTCGACACAGCCAACTACGAGCCAAAGGACGAGGCACACTTCGAATATTCCTGGCAGTGGGCTTACAAAGACCGTTTTGAGCAGGCTGGTCTGACAGCAATCCTCGGATGCGGCTTTGACCCAGGTGTATCTGGTGTATACACAGCTTACGCAGCTAAGCACCACTTCGACGAGATTCATTATCTCGACATCGTTGACTGTAACGCTGGCGATCATCATCACGCATTTGCAACAAACTTCAATCCGGAAATCAATATCCGCGAGATAACACAGAAGGGACTCTACTATAAGGACGGACAGTGGATTGAAACAGAACCACTGGAGATTCACAAGCCTCTCACCTATCCCAACATCGGTCCTCGTGAGAGTTACCTCCTGCACCATGAGGAGTTGGAAAGTCTGGTAAAGAACTATCCTACCATTAAGCAAGGACGTTTCTGGATGACCTTCGGTGAACAGTATCTTAAACACCTCGACGTAATCCAGAATATCGGCATGAGCCGTATTGACGAGATTGTCTATGAGGCACCTTTGGCTGATGATCCAGAGAAAACAGTAAAGGTAAAGATCGTTCCATTGCAGTTCCTGAAAGCTGTTTTGCCTAATCCTCAGGATCTTGGTGAGAACTACGAGGGTGAAACATCCATCGGATGCCGCATCCGCGGTATCAAGGATGGTAAGGAGCATACCTATTATGTATACAACAACTGCAAGCACCAGGAGGCCTACAAGGAGACAGGTATGCAGGGTGTGTCATACACCACAGGTGTTCCTGCTATGATCGGTGCCATGATGTTTGTAAAGGGTATCTGGAAGAAACCAGGCGTTTGGAACGTTGAGGACTTCGATCCGGATCCATTCATGGAGCAACTTAACAAACAAGGGCTGCCTTGGCATGAGATTCATGATGGCGACCTCGAATTATAATTATTAACTCTTAAATTTCTAAAAGCTATGGCAAAGAAAGAAGAAAATGCGGAGCAGTTGACCCCGCAACAGCAGAAAATGAAAGCTCTGCAGGCTGCAATGGCCAAGATTGAGAAAGATTTCGGTAAGGGAAGTATAATGAAGATGGGCGACGAGTCGATTGCCAATGTAGAAGTAATCCCCACTGGAAGTATCGGTCTTAATGCAGCACTCGGCGTAGGAGGATATCCCAAAGGACGTATTATTGAGATTTATGGTCCTGAGTCATCAGGTAAGACCACACTCTCCATCCATGCTATGGCAGAATGCCAGAAAGCAGGTGGTGTGTGTGCCTTTATCGATGCTGAGCATGCATTCGACAGATTCTATGCAGAAAAGCTTGGTGTGGATATCAGCAACCTCTATATATCACAGCCAGACAATGGTGAGCAGGCACTTGAGATTGCCGACCAACTTATCCGTTCTTCAGCCATCGACCTGATTATCATCGACTCTGTGGCAGCGCTGACTCCAAAGAAGGAGATTGAAGGCGACATGGGCGACTCTTCTGTAGGTCTTCAGGCTCGTCTTATGAGTCAGGCCCTGCGTAAGATGACCTCCACTATCTCTAAGACCAATACCACATGTATATTCATCAACCAGCTTCGTGAAAAGATCGGTGTGATGTTTGGTAGTCCTGAGACTACTACTGGTGGTAATGCATTGAAGTTCTATTCTTCTGTTCGCCTTGATATCCGTAAAAATGGACCAACCATCAAAGATGGCGATATTGCAATAGGCAACAAGGTGAAAGTAAAGGTTGTAAAGAACAAGGTAGCTCCACCATTCCGCTTTGCTGAGTTCGAGATAACCTTTGGTGAGGGTATCTCAAGAATTGGCGAGATTGTAGACCTCAGCGAGCAGTTTGATATCATCAAGAAGAGTGGTTCATGGTACTCTTACGGCGACTCCAAGCTCGGACAGGGCCGCGATGCCGTGAAAGCACTGCTAAATGACAATCCGGAACTCTGCGAGGAACTCGAAGCTCAGATAATGGAAAAACTCAAATAAAAAATTTATCCCAGCCAAATGGCTGGGATAAAATTTTTATTTTGCTAGCACTAATTGCTATTATTTATCTTTCTTACTGCGAGCCTTACCCTTCTTGCTGTTATTCTCTGCTGGTGTAGTATAGCTCTCAACACGTCCGTTACGTCCGAATGTCACAGTAAGGAATCCCTTTGAACGCTGATAGAGCCACATGTATCTGCCATCGCCGGCTGTCTCCTTACGAATTGGCTCCTCACCCATAGCCAAGACTACCTCATCCTCGCTCATGCCAACGATGACACGTCCTTGCTGGATGGCGGCACGAGCAGCCTGTGATGTCTCACGAGCCTGACCTTCTCCCATAGCGAAGAGATAACCGAAGTACTCATCCTCTCTTGCACGGGCATTTGCCTTGCCTACAGGATTGGTGAATGTCACATCCTTATAGAATACACGACGTGACTCAACTTCAGTCAGTGTCAGAGTAACAAACTCGCTGTTTGGCTGTGCCAGAGTATTATCAACTCGGAATGACATCATCTTAGGAATAGTCACATAGCGATCCTTACCACCACCCTTGGTAACCATCTCTGTCTTATATTTATTATGGATAACCTGTCCGATGTAAGACTTGAAGTCCTTATTAACCTTCATGACAGCATCCTGAAGCTCAAAAGCACCATAGAAGGTGTGCTTCAGAGAGTCCATGATAAACTCATCATCACGCATACCACTATTGGTCTTCGACATTGCAACCACCTGATAATACTCATTGCCAAGCTCATCCTCAACAATGATCTTTACAGGGAAACTACGGGTACCTACACCAATGGCTGTAACGGTAACCTCCTTGTTCATCGGCTGCTGGGTCTCACGGAATCCATCACCGTCAATTTCTGTGTCTACACGATAAATACGTGTCTTAGTAAACAGTTTCTTGCCCAAGAGCTGCTCTCTTGCAATGTCGACATCACCAAGATATGCCAGAGTTGGCACACCGATCTTACCATAGCAATAGTCATCAAAAGAGCCACTTGGTATCTCGTAATAATACATTTTATTATTTTCACATTGGAAATTCATACGCCAATGGCCGTCACTGCTCTCACTCTTTCCTTTATATGTCATAATCTTATGACGAAGTGACATACTGCTGACCTCCTTACCTGTGCTGGCATCACAGAATGTCTTTACCACGAGATCATATTTCTCGGGCATCACCATAAACTTCATTCCCTCTTTCCAATTGCAGAGACTATGATACTTGAAATACTGACTGACAAAGTCTGTCGCCGTTTCATCTTCCTCTACCGTTGTACTGTCTGTCAACAGGTTCTCCACTGCCACCTTCTTCTTGGCATTACGAGTTTTAACGATGTAGGAATTCTCCTGAGCCGAGACTGTCATCAGCAATATGGCCAATCCGGCAGTTAAAATCGCTCTTTTCATTCTTTGGTTAAAATCTTAATTGTACAATTTATGGTGCAAAGATAAAAAATATTTCTGTAACTTGTGCCAAAATGACGTGACAAAAAACAATTTTAGGCAAAAAAAGTCATTTTGGCACATGGTTTGCTATAATATTTGTGGATTTTTCATCCAAATTAACAGAATAATAACAATTAAATAAAATAAGAATTATGGGAAAGATTATTGGAATTGACTTAGGAACTACCAACAGCTGTGTTGCCGTTTTCGAGGGTAACGAGCCAGTAGTAATTGCCAACAGCGAGGGTAAGCGTACAACACCTTCAGTAGTTGGTTTCGTTGACAATGGTGAGCGTAAGATCGGTGATCCTGCAAAGCGTCAGGCTATCACCAATCCAAAGAACACCGTTTACTCTATCAAGCGTTTCATGGGTGAGAACTGGCAGCAGACCGAGAAGGAGATTGCTCGCGTACCTTATACAGTAGTTAACGAGGGTGGTTACCCACGTGTTGACATCAATGGACGTAAGTACACTCCACAGGAAATCTCTGCTATGGTTCTTCAGAAGATGAAGAAGACTGCAGAGGATTATCTGGGACAGGAGGTTACAGAGGCCGTTATCACCGTACCTGCATATTTCTCTGACTCTCAGCGTCAGGCTACTAAGGAGGCTGGTCAGATTGCAGGTCTCGATGTAAAGCGTATCGTTAACGAGCCTACAGCCGCAGCTCTGGCTTATGGTGTAGATAAGGCTAACAAGGATATGAAGATTGCTGTGTTCGACCTCGGTGGTGGTACATTCGATATCTCAATCCTGGAGTTCGGTGGTGGTGTATTCGAGGTACTCTCTACCAATGGTGATACCCACCTTGGTGGTGACGACTTCGACCAGGTTATCATTGACTGGCTTGTACAGGAGTTCAAAAACGACGAGGGTGCTGACCTGAAGAGCGATCCTATGGCTATGCAGCGTCTGAAGGAGGCTGCTGAGAAAGCTAAGATCGAGCTGTCTTCAAGCACTTCTACTGAGATTAACCTGCCTTACATCATGCCTGTAGGCGGTGTACCTAAGCACTTGGTTAAGACTCTGACTCGAGCTAAGTTCGAGCAGCTGGCTCACGATCTGATCCAGGCTTGTCTGGCTCCATGTCAGAAGGCTATCGCTGATGCACACCTCACAACTGCTGATATCGACGAGGTGATTCTCGTAGGTGGTTCAAGCCGTATCCCAGCTGTTCAGACTCTGGTTAAGAACTACTTCGGTAAGGAGCCTTCAAAGGGCGTAAATCCCGACGAGGTTGTAGCCGTTGGTGCTTCTATTCAGGGTGCCATCCTGAACAAGGAAGGTGGCGTAGGCGACATCGTACTGCTCGACGTTACTCCTCTTACTCTGGGTATCGAGACCATGGGTGGTGTAATGACAAAGCTGATCGAGGCTAACACAACCATCCCTTGCAAGAAGAGCGAGACATTCTCTACCGCAGCTGACAATCAGACAGAGGTAACCATCCATGTTCTGCAGGGTGAGCGTCCGATGGCAGCTCAGAACAAGAGTATCGGCCAGTTCAACCTGACAGGTATCGCTCCAGCACGTCGTGGTATTCCTCAGATTGAGGTAACATTCGATATCGATGCCAACGGTATCCTCAAGGTTTCTGCCAAGGATAAGGCTACAGGCAAGGAGCAGGCTATCCGCATCGAGGCTTCATCTGGTCTGTCACAGGACGAGATCAACCGCATGAAGGCTGAGGCTGAGCAGAATGCAGAGAATGACAAGAAGGAGCGCGAGCGTGTTGACAAGCTGAATCAGGCTGACTCTATGATCTTCCAGACAGAAAACCAACTTCAGGAGATTGGCGATAAGATCCCAGCTCAGCACAAGCCAGCTATCGAGCAGGCTCTCCAGCAGCTGAAGGATGCTCATAAGGCAGGCGATGTAGCTGCAATCGACACAGCTATCGCAGCCCTGAACGCTGCTTGGCAGACTGCTTCACAGCAGATGTACCAGCAGAGTGGCGCAGCAGGCCAGCCTGGCGGTGACACTTATCAGGGTGGTCAGCAGCAGGCTCAGCAGGACGGTGGCCAGAACGCCCAGAATGTGCAAGACGCTGATTTTGAGGAGGTTAAGTAATCCATGAGTAAATATTAATATAGAAAAAGCTCCCAAGTTTGGGAGCTTTTTTATTTTTCTATCAGCCAATATTCCATGTGCTTGGTCTTGCGCTTGCTCGTAAAGTTGAACTGGATGTCGTTGAGGGCAGAACCAATCTTCTGGAATGGCGTCTCAGGGTCGAAATTCTGATAGCGTGATGCAAGCACTTTGCTGATGTCACCTAAACTCCACCATTTAGCCTGTTCTGTCTCACGAGGCTTGCGGAAAGTCTCGCCTATCATCTCCACAAGGTCGTTAAGCTTCTGGAAAGGCTCGTTTTCAGCTATCAGTGTGTCGATTTCCTCATTGTTCAGCCAGAAGCGCTCACCATTATTAAAGAGGTATAGAGCCTGGGCAAAGAGCTGATGGTGCTCGAGATTATCCTCGAAATTGATGTTGCCATTCACACCAACACACACGAATCTTCGTGAACCAGTAGGATCTACAAGTGGCTTCATCTGGTTTGTCGTGCCAATAAATGAGGTATAACGACGATACTGCTTGATGGTCTTGCCGTATGGCGGACGGAACTTGACATCGCTTGACGACAAGAGGTATTTCAGCACAATCTGCTGAGAATTTGTGGTTTTATCGAACTCATCGATGTTGATGAGGGCGAAGGATGTAAGCGCGATGTTCAGGTCAAACTCATTCTTGAAATTAATCTTATCATTGTAATAATCGCGCAGTTCAGGGGGCAGGATAATCTTACAGAAGCGAGTCTTTCCGCATCCCTGACGACCTATCAGCAATGGCGTTAATGCATTGCCTGTCAACTGTTTTTCGCTCTCGCGCCATTGAGCCACCATTCCAATAAGCCAGAATCGGAGATATTTCTCCCAATGAGGCTGACTCGTTGGCACGCGTTTGGCAAGCTCGGCGATATAGTCCTGTCCGTTCCACTTTGGCAGATTGTCGAGCCAAGTATTTATTGGGTCGTATTGCTCAATGCGCGTAGAATCTATGAAACGATTCACATCGCGATCCCAGGACTTTAGGCCTAATTCAGTGGCTCTCAACGTCATATCGTTGCGTACCTCGTCTGTCAGCGGTTTAAATCTCTGGTCGTCAGAGAACTTCTCACGATATTCAGCCACACCAGTCAGGAGATTCTTTCGCAGCTCATAGTTCGAGTTGAGGAATATCTCCGTCTTCATCGCTTGGATGGTATCCTCCGGCACACTCTTCAAAGGCTTGATCTTGTGTTTCTTGCGATAGTCCTCCTGCTCAGCCACACTATATACCGCTTGGAAAATCTTCTCCACCAGCAGTTTGTCGCGATTCAGCACTGGGTGAAGCATCGTCAAGCCCTGAGCATGAGCCTTTGGTATGCCCTGATCCAGACACATCGCTGCTATCTGCATCAACAGCGTCGCCTCCTTATCCTCATCGGGCAGTTCGAAATAATGGCCCATCACCGTCTCTACGATGAAAGTCCAATTCAGATGATAGGTTCGCGTAACGGTACGTCCAGGCATCAGATAGTCCTCCTCGCGGCTGATCACCACATGCTGGGGTATTTCATGACTTTCTGTATCTCCATAGAACGGACGAGCCTCAGCATTGAAACTCATCTCGGGGTCAGAGCTCATATACACAGTTCTGTCGAGTCGCGGCTCCAGAAACTGGATATCAAACCCGAACTGATTCTGATATGCCCTCCTCGCAGTATTATATATATTAAGGTGGAACTGACGGATATCCTTTTCATCAGATGGCAGCTTCGCAGAGTAGCCAGGATACAACTCGCCTCTGCACACAATCTTCACGCTCCTACCCGATCCACCAAGAAAACACATCATCGTCTCTGGCAACATCTTAGCCAACTCTCTGATTTCCACAGCTTTCTCATAGGTCTGAAGTTCGTTTATCTCCAAAACTACGAGACCATTATAGGCCATCATCTGAAGATCACCCTTTCGCCTGATATAGTCGGCAGCAAAGCAGATCCTAGGCAGTTTAAGGCCACCCTCCCATTGTACAGAGACCTGTCCGTCAGGCAATCGATGAGGATTCATCAGATGATACACCTCGCGAGTATGTCTGACAGTATTCTCTATCATGCCCCCTTTAATGGCGTTCGCCATAGTAGCAACCTCAACACGATTGATGACTTCTTTCTTGCCGTCTTTTTTCAGTAATGTTACATTCATGATTATTCAGTTATTCAAATTTTGTCGCAAAGATACAAAAAAAGCGGGGAAAAACAGAATTTTTCAGAAAAAAATTATGAAAATGCCTACATGCCTACATAAAATAGTCCAAAACGCCTTTAAACAAAGGGAAATTACAATTTTTTTGCCTACACAAAGCCTACATAAAGCCTACATAAAGCATACATGTTACATACATAATACTTACATACAGCCAACATGCCATTTGTATGCATTTAGCCCCCTATCAGACAATATCAAGGTAGACACTCCGCGAATCTTATCCTTAATGGCAGCAATAAATTCTCGAGAGAATTTGACGTCTACCTCCCTACCTGACAATCTTTAGTACGTACCTAAGCAGAAAATTCTCTCGAGAATTTTCTTACTACTCTTATCTCCATAACCTGCGAAGCCGTATCTTTCATCGCGCTACCTACCTATGCAAATGTTAAGAAACGGGCATTTTGATATATTTTTGGCAAAATTTATGTAGGTATTATGTAGGCATTATGTAGGATTTATGTAGGCTATAACTATAATTATCTTACAGAAGTACAGACAGTTATAATGCTTTTATGTAGGCATGTAGGCATTTTTATAGATTATAAATTAAAATTTCAACGATTGAGAACACGAAAATCTACGAAAAATAGCAACCCCATTTAATTTTCGAGAATAATCAAATAAATTCTCTCAATAATTTTGTTTTTCGCTCGCTTATTCGTACCTTTGCGACGTAAACGAATCAATTAATACAAATCATATGAAATACAGAATCAAAAAAGAGACCAAGCCAACGCTCAAGACCTTCGGCAAGTACAAGGCTGTAGCCGTTCACAACCAGACAATCGAGAGCCGTCAGCTATTCGAAGAGGCAGCAAGGCACATGACCATCAGCGGAGGTGTACTCGAAGGCATGATGATGACTGTAGCCGAAACCGTACGCCGCCATCTTCAGATGGGTGACAAGGTGCGCCTGAGGGACTTCGGCCTGATGAAACTCGAAATCGAGAGCGAAAAAGTCGACGATCCCAAAACCTTCCGCGCTAATAAACACATCCGAGGTGTCCGCCTCCACTTCATCCCAGAAAGCTACGAAGGCTCCCAACCCCTCTACGATGGCATCACCTACGAGAAGGACAAAACGTTCAGCGAATAAAGTATTAGGCGTGCAATGGGACAGAAAAATGATAGTGTCATTTAATAAGATTTATGAAGAAAACAATGCTCGCGTTCCTGCTTTTGGGCACGCTGTCTGCCAAAGGTGCAGACTTTTATATCAAGGACTATGGAGCCCAGTCGGACACGACGGTGCTCAGTACCAAGGCTATACAACAGGCCATTGATGCCTGTAGCGAGGCCGGGGGAGGCCGGGTTGTGGTGCCAGCAGGCCATTATAAGATAGGTACGATAGTGCTGAAGAGTCATGTGCATCTCTATTTGGAACATGGGGCGACGCTATACGGCAGCACGGATCTGAAAGACTATCTTCCGATGAAGTCAGACTATGTCTCGCTGCGGACTCATACCACAACCATCCAGCTCATCTATGCCGACAAAGTTAACGATGTGGTCATCAGCGGTTTTGGCACTATCGACGGCATGGGACGTGCGTTCAAGAAACTTTCGTGGAACGATGAGGGCATCACGCGACCCCATCTGTTGCGCTTTATTCAGAGCGAGGATATCACCATCAAGGACATCACACTCCGTAACAGCGGCTGTTGGATGCAGCACTATCTGGCCTGCGACCGTCTGCATATCGATGGTATAAAGGTCTTCAATCGCAACAACTATAACAACGACGCCCTCGACTTGGACGGATGCCATGAGGTGGTGGTGACGAACATGATAGCTGATAGTGATGATGACGGCATCACGCTGAAGAGCACATCGCCTCGAATGTGTGAAAACATCCGTATTTCCGACTGTGTGGTGTCAAGCCACTGCAATGCCGTCAAGTTGGGTACTGAGACTAACGGCGGCTTCCGTAACATTAACATCAGCGGCATCGTGGTGAAGCCCAGCAGCGACCAACAGGAGAAATTCTTCGGGCAGTGGATAGGCTCGTCGGCTATATCATTGGAGATTGTCGACGGAGGCACATTGGAAAATGTCAATGTCTCTGACTTCACCGTAGAGGGGACGGAGTCTCCTATCTTTGTCCGTCTTGGTAATCGCGGGCGCGGCTATCTCATTCCCGAGCAAAACTTGCCTACCCGTAGCCTTTCCGACGGGGTCAACATGGAACGAATCATTCCCGTCAATCATGTGGGAAGTATCAATGGCATCCACCTGTCGAATATCCAGATTCGTAATGCCGGACGGATGGGTTGTAGCATCACGGGCTTGCCTGGCCATCCTGTTGAAAACGTATACCTCTCCAATATTTCCATTCATCATCAAGGGGGTGTTACCTTCGACGAGTTGGCACAGATTGCCGACTCTGTAAAAGACGAGAAAGAGAAAGTCTATCCAGAGGCTACGATGTGGGGACCACTGCCTGCCAAGGGATTCTTTGTGCGACACGCCGTTGGTGTGGAGTTCTCGAATGTCCGTGTTGAGACAGAACAGCCCGATGTACGTCCTGACATTGTCCGTGAGGATGTCGACGTACCTGTATCGTGGGGAGACTTAGGCAACGGGATGTATCAGAACCCTTTGCTTAATGCCGATTTCTCTGACCCTGATGTCATCCACGTGGGCAACAGATATTATATGGTAGCATCCGATTTTCATTTCATGGGTATGCAGGTGCTGGAGTCGGAAGATATGGTGAACTGGCACTACGTCAGTCAGATATATCATCGCATCGATGAACCCGGGTGGAACGATAACCGGCATTATGCTGGTGGGGCGTGGGCACCCTCCATCCGCTATCACAACGGGCTGTACTATGTCTATTTCTGTACGCCCGATGAGGGGCTCTATATGTCGACGGCAAAGGATCCTCATGGTCCTTGGGCGCCACTCCATCTGGTGAAGCGGGTAGAGAAGTGGGAGGATCCCTGTCCTTTCTGGGATGACAACGGACAGGCATTCTTGGGACGGAGCCAGTATGGTGCTGGGCCTATCATTGTCCATCGGATGTCGCCAGACGGTCGCGAACTGCTTGATGACGGCATCACTGTCTATGAGGGACCTGTGGCTGAGGGTACGAAATGGCTTAAGCGCAATGGCTGGTACTATCTGATTATCCCTGAGGGGGGTGTCGGACAGGGTTGGCAGACCGTTCTTCGCGCTCGGAACATCTATGGCCCCTACGAGCGGAAGATTGTGCTCGAACAAGGCTCTACCCAGGTAAACGGCCCCCACCAAGGTGCTTTGGTCGATGCCCCTGACGGTTCTTGGTGGTTCTATCATTTTCAGGAGACACCAGTCTTAGGTCGTGTGGTTCATCTGCAGCCCGTTCATTGGCAGGATGACTGGCCACTGATGGGTGTCGACATCGATGGTAATGGCATTGGGGAACCTGTCAGTGTCTGGAGAAAGCCCATTCTTTCAGCTACGTCTGTTTCTCAGAAGACTGGTTATGGTCTCCCACCACTCACACTCCAGACCAGCGACGACTTTTCAGACCCCACACTCGGACTGCAATGGCAGTGGAATCATAATCCCGACGATGCACATTGGAGTCTTACAGAGCGTAAGGGTTGCCTCACTATCCATGCCCAAAAAGCCGATAACCTGAAAACGTGTCGCAATATGCTGACACAGAAGGTTATCGGCTATCAGAGCCAGAGCACCGTATTGCTGATTGCCGAGGGGAACTGCTTTGCTGGTCTGGCCTGTATCGGCAAACAGTTTCATGCTGTGGGTATCACGCCTGAGGGCATTGCCGTCGAGACGGATGGTAAACTTCAACTACTTCAGAAAGGTCGTTTCAGTCGGCTGTGGCTACGTGTTACCAACGATTGCCCCCAGAATCGTCATCAGTTTGCCTACAGTACTGACGGCGAGCACTTTACCCCCATCGGCGAGTCCTTTCCGATGCGCTGGGGCTACTGGAAGGGAATCCGCACCGCCCTCTTCTGCTACGGCACCGACGGCAAAGCCTGTTTCGATAAGTTTATCCGGGAATAATATATCACCTCGTCATCATGGCATCACAATCTCACAATATATTCAGGAAGAGGGTGATGATTCCCGTATTTATGAAGTCTGCAAACATGGCGCCAATGATGGGGACGATGAGGAAAGGCTTGACGGTATAGCGGTATTTGTAACATACAGCACTCATGTTGGCCATCGCATTGGGAGTTGCACCAAGGCCGAATCCACACATGCCTGCACACAAGACTGCGGCATCATAATTGCGTCCTAACAAGGGGAATGCTACAATGTATGCAAACAATGCCATCATCAGAACCTGAGACGCCAAGATAATGATCAATGGAAGGGCCAGACTTTGAAGTTCCCAGAGCCTTAGGGATATCATGGCCATTCCGAGGAACAAAGAAAGACAGATGTTGCCTACACTGATTATTCGCTCCATATCAAGCAACTTTTCAGCCTTCTCCCACTTATCACCTTCCTTGTAACTGACGAATCCTATCGTGTTGCGAACGATGGCGGCTAAGATCAAGGCACCAAAATATGTTGGGAACGTGATACCAGTCTTTGCCAACAGCCAACTCAACAAAGTGCCAGCACCCATGACAAGAATAATGCAATACGAAGCCTTTGCATACTGCTGGAACTCCTGCTCGTTTGTGCTGATACGCTTTTCACGACCTGCAGGTGAAGCCTCGTCACTCTCGATACCAGCCATTGCAGGGTCAATCTCTTCATCTTGTGGTTGCATCTGTTCATGAGTAAGTTTTGTGCGAATAATCCTCTCTGCCAATGGACCGCCTATCATCGAACCTGCAATCAGGCCAAAGGTTGCAGCCGCCATGCCGATTGTTCCAGCACCATGCAGCCCCATTCCTTCGAGCACACCTGCAAATCCACCTGCTGTACCGTGTCCGCCTGTCATGGATATACTACCGGCAGCCATACCAATCAAAGGATTAACACCCATCAACTTGGTGATTCCCATTGGCATTAAGTTCTGCAGGGCAATAATAACAACCAACAGGGTAAGCATGATTACCAGAAGTTTGCCACCTTGCTTTAATACCTTAAGATCACTCTGAAAACCAACGCTGGTAAAGAAAGCCAGCATAAAGACATCCTTCAGTGTACCATCGAATGATACTTCAACATCAAACCAAGCATATAGTATCAAGGTAATAAATGAAAAGATAATACCACCACTTACAGGCGAGGGCACACAGAATTTCTGCAGAAAAGCAACCTTTCGCGTCAAAACCATACCGACAAGGAGGGCTAAGGCACCAATGCCGGCAGTCTGTATCATATCCAGTTCAATACTTGTCATAGAAAAATTGATCAAAAACCGATTATGTGAACTGCATCTTTTGCAAAATTACACTTTTTATTCTAAAAACCTACATATAGATTGCACTTTTTGGTAGATTTAACAAGAACTTTCGTTTATTCGCTCATTATGCCAGATATTATTTGTATTTTTGCAGCATGAAGATAGTTATCGCAATAGATTCATTCAAGGGATGCCTCAGTTCAAAGGAAGCTAACGAGGCTGCGGCAGAGGGTATCAGGAAGGTTTATCCTGATGCAGAGATTATCAAGGTGCCTGTAAGTGATGGCGGTGAGGGGTATATGGAAGCTTTCCACGCTGCTATTGGAGGCAAGTTGGAGGAAGTGATGGTGAGAGACCCGCTGATGCGCCCCGTTACAGCGAAATATCTGCTGCAAGGCGAGACGGCTGTGATTGAGATTGCCCAGGCCAGTGGTCTGACCCTGCTGACAAAGGAAGAGCGCAACCCGATGGTAGCGACGAGCTATGGTACTGGTCAACTGGTGGCTGACGCTGTGCGCAAGGGTGCGAGACACATTATCATTGGTCTTGGTGGCAGTGCGACAAGCGATGCCGGCATAGGCATGCTCAAAGCTCTAATCTCAGCCTTTACCAAACATGGCCAGTGGGATGACATCACAGCCTTCAAGGATGTCACGTTCACCATCGCCTCAGATGTAAAGAATCCGCTTTGTGGCGAGAAGGGAGCAGCTCATGTCTTTGCCCCTCAGAAGGGCGCAACACCAGAGATGGTGCTTCGCCTAGACGAACGAGCCAGAAAATTTGCAGAGCTGTCTGCCAAACATTTCGGCTTTGACCGTTCACAGATGCCAGGCGCTGGTGCCGCTGGCGGACTAGGTTATGCCTTTCTGCAATATCTCGATGCTAAAAGCATGTCTGGCATCCAATTGCTGCTTGATACGATCCATTTCAAAGAGCTGGCTAAAGAAGCCGACCTCATCATTACAGGCGAGGGTTCTGCCGATCGTCAGACGCTGATGGGAAAATTACCTATGGGAATACTTGAACAAGCCGGATCTGTTCCCGTTTTTCTGATTGCGGGCAGGATAAGTGACCGTGAAGAGTTGTTGAATGCAGGCTTCGCCCGTGTAGATTGTATCAATCCGCCAGGCATCTCCCTTGAAGAAGCCATGCGCAAGGAGGTGGCTCAACAAAACATCCGCAAGCTGGCTACAACTTTCTAACTTTTGCAAATAATCCGATTAGAAAATAAAATCCCCGAGTTGCATCAACAACCCGGGGATTAAATTATAGTAGAATTATTATTTTACTTCTCGTCAAGAACTACATCCTCAGCGAAGTCGAGCACGTTCTTGCGGTTTGCCTGCATGCGCTCATACTCTTCCTTAGAGCCTACGATGATCTTCTCGAACTCACGCAGACCAGTACCGGCAGGAATGAGGTGACCACAGATAACGTTCTCCTTCATTCCCTCCAGATAGTCAACCTTACCGCGGATGGCAGCCTCGTTGAGCACCTTCGTTGTCTCCTGGAACGAAGCAGCAGACATGAACGACTTGGTCTGAAGAGCAGCACGGGTGATACCCTGCAGGATCTGAGTTGACGTTGCTGGCACTGCATCGCGAACCTGAACGAGTTTCAAGTCACGGCGCTTCAGCATTGAGTTCTCATCGCGCAGCTTACGAGCTGTAACGATCTGACCCTTCTGAAGGTTCTCAGAATCACCAGCATCGATGACAACCTTCTTACCCCAGATACGGTCGTTCTCCTCAGCAAAGTCAAGCTTATCGACAATCTCCTGCTCGAGGAACGATGTATCACCAGGCTCATTGATCTGAACCTTACGCATCATCTGACGAACGATAATCTCGAAATGCTTGTCGTTGATCTTTACACCCTGCAGACGATATACGTCCTGTACCTCATTAACGATATACTCCTGAACGGCTGTAGGACCCTTAATAGCAAGGATGTCAGCTGGAGTGATAACACCATCAGAGAGTGGAGTACCAGCACGTACGGCATCATGTTCCTGAACAAGGATCTGCTTAGACAGTGATACCAGATAACGGCGCTGCTCACCAGTCTTAGAAGTCACGATAATCTCGCGGTTACCACGCTTTACCTTACCCATAGTGACCTCACCGTCGATCTCAGATACGATAGCAGGGTTAGATGGGTTACGAGCCTCGAAGAGCTCTGTTACACGAGGAAGACCTCCGGTGATATCACCACCCTTGGCAGCAGCACGTGGAATCTTAACGAGTGTCTCACCAGTAGCAACTGTCTGGCCATCCTCTACTACTACGTGACCTCCCACAGGGAAGCTGTATGTTCCGATAATCTCACCATCGGCATCGAGAACGTCACAGGTAGGAACCTTTGTACGGTCACGAGACTCGGTAACGATCTTTTCTGTAAGACCAGTGGTCTCGTCAGTCTCAGCACGGAAGGTAACACCCTCGATGACATCATTGAACTTCAGACGACCAGCATATTCTGTTACGATAACGGCATTGAATGGATCCCACTGGGCAATCTTGTCACCCTTCTTCACTACATCACCATTGTTGAAATAGAGTGAAGCACCATAAGGCACGTTAACTGTAGAAAGGACAATCTTTGTGTTAGGATCAACAAAACGGAGCTCACCCAGTCGGCTAACAACCATCTCACACTCACGTCCGTCCTCATCAAATGGAACGGTACGAACCTCCTCTAACTCGATCTTTGCAGAGTCGTACTTACATACGATACTTGCATTGGCGGCTGCGTTGGCAGCCACACCACCGGCGTGGAACGTACGCAGAGTAAGCTGAGTACCCGGCTCACCGATAGCCTGAGCGGCAATCACACCAACGGCCTCACCCTTCTGAACCATACGACGAGTTGCGAGGTTACGTCCGTAACACTTCATGCAGACACCTTTCTTCGACTCACAAGTGAGCACAGAACGGATCTCCACACTCTCGATGTCAGCCTTCTCGATGGCCTCTGCAAGAGATTCTGTAATCTCCTCACCTGCAGCAACGATAATCTCACCAGTCTTTGGATTAACAACATCGTGAACAGACACACGTCCGAGGATACGCTCAGAGAGGCTTGAGATAACCTCATCGCCATTCTTCAAAGCTGTACATACCAGTCCGCGGAGTGTTCCACAGTCTTCCTCATTGATGATAACATCGTGAGAAACGTCAACAAGACGACGTGTAAGATATCCTGCGTCGGCAGTCTTCATGGCGGTGTCGGCTAGACCCTTGCGGGCACCGTGAGTAGAGATAAAGTACTCTAGCACTGACATACCTTCCTTAAAGTTAGAAAGGATTGGGTTCTCAATGATCTGGTGACCTTCTGCACCGGCCTTCTGAGGCTTAGCCATCAGACCACGGATACCAGAGAGCTGTTTGATCTGATCCTTAGATCCACGGGCACCAGAGTCAAGCATCATGAATACGGCATTGAAGCCCTGGTCAGCCTCAGTCATCTGCTTCAACAGGATGTTACCAATATCGTTGTTGACGTGGGTCCATGTATCGATAACCTGGTTGTAACGCTCGTTATCAGTGATGAATCCCATGTTATAGTTGTCTGTAATCTGCTGTACCTCGGCATTACCCTTCTCAATAAGGTCAGTCTTCTCCTTTGGAATGATGATATCATCGAGGTTGAACGACAGACCTGCCTCATATGCCATGCGGTAACCAAGGTTCTTAATACCATCAAGGAACTCACAAGCCTCAGCGAAACCTACGTTCTTGATAACAGAAGCGATAATGTCGCGGAGAGACTTCTTAGAGATAACCTTATTTACATAACCAACCTCAGGAGGAATGATTCCATTTACGATAACACGACCTACAGAGGTCTCAACGGTATGTTTGAACTTATTACCGTTCTCGTCGCGATCCTCTACTACCACCTTCACCAAAGCGTGCAGGTCACACTTGCCCTCGTTGTGGGCAATGATAGCCTCCTCAGGACCATAGAATGAGAGTCCCTCACCCTTTGCCCCCGGACGGATCTTTGAGATATAATAGAGACCAAGCACCATATCCTGTGAAGGCACTGTGATAGGAGCACCGTTGGCAGGATTAAGAATGTTATGGCTCTGGAGCATCAGCAACTGTGCCTCGAGGATAGCCTCGTTTGACAATGGGAGGTGAACAGCCATCTGGTCACCGTCGAAGTCGGCGTTGAACGCTGTACATGCCAGTGGGTGCAGCTGTATAGCCTTACCCTCGATGAGTTTAGGCTGGAAGGCCTGGATACCCAAACGGTGAAGTGTTGGTGCACGGTTCAGAAGAACGGGATGACCCTTCATCACATTCTCGAGGATGTCCCAGATTACTGGCTCACGACGGTCAACGATCTTCTTAGCGCTCTTTACAGTCTTTACAATACCGCGCTCGATAAGCTTACGGATGATGAATGGCTTATAGAGCTCTGCTGCCATCAGTTTTGGCAGACCGCACTCACCCATCTTCAACTCAGGACCCACAACGATTACCGAACGTGCAGAGTAGTCAACACGCTTACCGAGGAGGTTCTGACGGAAGCGACCCTGTTTACCTTTCAACGAGTCAGAGAGTGACTTCAGAGGACGATTAGAGTCGCTCTTCACAGCTGATGACTTACGGCTGTTGTCGAAGAGAGAGTCGACAGCCTCCTGAAGCATACGCTTCTCATTACGGAGGATCACCTCAGGAGCCTTAATCTCCATCAGACGCTTCAGACGGTTGTTACGGATGATAACACGACGATAGAGGTCGTTGAGGTCTGATGTAGCAAAACGTCCACCATCCAGTGGTACAAGAGGACGAAGCTCAGGAGGAGTCACAGGGATTATCTTCATAATCATCCACTCAGGACGGTTGATACCCTTCTCAACACTCTGACGGAACGACTCAACAACCTGCAGACGCTTCAAAGCCTCGTTCTTACGCTGCATTGAAGAGTCGCTGTTTGCACGGTCGCGAAGCTCGTACGACAATGAGTCGAGATCAATCTTTGTAAGAAGGTCATAGATAGCCTCTGCACCCATCTTTGCGATGAACTTATTAGGATCGCTGTCATCGAGATAGTCATTCTCAGGAGAGATATAATTGTCGAGTAGATCGTTGTACTCCTCCTCAGAAAGAAGGTCGAACTTGTTTGAACCATTGAGGTCATTACCCTCACCGTCCTTCTTTCCTTCCAGTGCACCTGGCTGGATAACAACGTAACGCTCATAATAGATCACTGCGTCGAGCTTCTTAGTAGGCAGTCCCAGCAGATAGCCGATCTTGTTAGGCAGGCTGCGGAAATACCATATATGTGCTACAGGCACAACAAGCTCGATGTGACCGGCACGCTCACGGCGCACCTTCTTCTCCGTAACCTCTACACCGCAGCGGTCGCAGACAATACCCTTATAACGGATACGCTTGTACTTACCACAGGCACACTCATAATCCTTAGTAGGACCGAAGATGCGCTCGCAGAACAGACCGTCGCGCTCTGGCTTATAGGTACGGTAGTTGATGGTTTCAGGCTTGGTCACCTCACCGAATGAGTTATCGAGAATCTCCTCTGGTGAAGCAAGTCCGATGGTAATTTTGGTGAAATTACTCTTTGTCTTTGTATCTTTTTTGAAAGCCATAATTTACTCTTTTACTTTTTTACCTTTTTACCTTTATTAGTCCATCGTGATGCTGAGACCCAGACCGCGAAGCTCGTGCAACAGCACGTTGAGCGACTCAGGAATACCTGGTGTAGGCATGGGCTCACCCTTAACGATTGCCTCGTAAGCCTTAGAACGGCCTACTGTATCATCAGACTTGATGGTCAGAATTTCCTGAAGCACATGGCTGGCACCGAATGCCTCAAGAGCCCAGACCTCCATCTCTCCGAAACGCTGGCCACCGAACTGTGCCTTACCTCCGAGAGGCTGTTGAGTGATAAGACTGTACGGACCGATAGAACGGGCGTGCATCTTATCCTCTACCATGTGACCGAGCTTGAGGAAGTAGGTGATACCTACTGTTGCAGGCTGGTCGAAACGCTCACCTGTCTCACCATCATAGAGGTGGGTAGAGCAAAGACGAGGCAAACCTGCCTTGTCAGTCCATTCGGCAAGGTCATCGAGCTTAGCACCGTCAAAGATAGGAGTAGCGAACTTCACGCCAAGACGCTTACCGGCAGCACCGAGGATTGCCTCGAAGATCTGACCGAGGTTCATACGTGAAGGCACACCCAGAGGGTTAAGTACCAGGTCTACAGGACGTCCATCCTCGAGGAATGGCATATCCTCCTGACGTACCACCTTAGAAACGATACCCTTGTTACCGTGACGACCGGCAAGCTTATCACCAACACCGATCTTACGTTTCTTGGCAACATATACCTTAGCCATCTGCAGGATACCCGAAGGCAGCTCGTCACCAATAGTGATGGCAAACTTACGACGTTTCATCTCTGCATCGAGCAGCTTGTATTTCTTCATGAAGTTGATAATCAGCTGGGCTATCAACTTATTCTTCTCTTCATCATTTGTCCAGTTGCTGATCTGAACATCACCATACTCGAGGTTCTTCAGGGCTGTCATAGTGAACTTTGCACCCTTGCTGATAACCTCAGCACCAGTGTAGTCCTTCACACCATTAGATGTCTTACCCTTTGTAAGCTCAGCGAGCTTGTCGAGCAGGATGTCCTTCAGGTCATCAACCTTTGCCTCGTACTCCTCGTCGATCTTCTTCAGCGTGATCTTATCCTGCTGTTTAGACTTACGGTCCTTGATGGCACGGGCAAACATCTTCTTGTCGATAACGACACCGGTCAGTGATGGGTTAGCCTTCAGAGAAGAGTCCTTGACATCACCTGCCTTGTCACCGAAGATGGCACGGAGAAGCTTCTCCTCAGGTGAAGGATCACTCTCTCCCTTAGGAGAAATCTTACCGATAAGGATATCACCTGGCTCAACACGAGCACCAACGCGGATAACACCATTGTCATCGAGATCCTTTGTTGCTTCTTCACTGACATTTGGAATATCTGCTGTAAACTCCTCTACACCACGCTTTGTCTCACGAACGTCGAGAGAGTACTCGTCTACATGAACAGATGTCAGGATATCCTCGCGAACGATACGCTCGTTGAGCACGATAGCATCCTCATAGTTGTAACCCTTCCAAGGCATGTATGCCACAAGAAGGTTACGACCCAATGCGAGCTCACCATTCTCAGTGGCATAACCCTCTGTAAGGATGTCACCCTTCTTCACTCGCTGACCCTTGTTACAGATAGGACGCAGGTCGATAGTCATATTCTGGTTGGTACGACGGAACTTAGAGATACGATACTCCTTCAGAGCTGGCTCAAAGCTTACGAACTCCTCCTCGTCAGTACGATCGTAGAGGATACGGATGGTTGTGGCATCAACATACTCTACAACACCGTCGCCCTCAGCGGTAACCATTGTACGTGAGTTCTCACATACCTGCTTCTCAATACCGGTACCTACTATAGGAGCCTCGTTGTGAAGCAGAGGTACTGCCTGGCGCATCATGTTAGATCCCATCAGCGCACGGTGAGCATCATCGTGCTCGAGGAATGGGATAAGTGATGCAGCGATAGAGGCAATCTGCTGTGGAGAAACGTCCATCAGGTCTACATCTGTTGGAGGAACCACGGGGAAGTCAGCATCCTGACGACACTTAACGACCTTACGAATAAATGTACCGTCATCGTTCAGAGGTGCATTACCCTGTCCGATAACGTGCTCTGACTCTTCCTCTGCAGTCAGGTAAACGATATCATCGTTATTCAGGTTGGCAACCCCGTTCTCCACCTTACGGTATGGAGTCTGGATGAAGCCGAGTTCATTAATCTTTGCATATACACAGAGAGATGAGATAAGACCGATGTTAGGTCCTTCAGGGCTCTCAATAGGACAGAGACGTCCGTAGTGTGTATAGTGTACGTCGCGCACCTCGAAACCAGCACGCTCACGAGACAGTCCACCAGGACCCAGGGCTGAGAGACGGCGCTTGTGCGTTACCTCGGCCAGAGGGTTAGTCTGATCCATGAACTGTGACAATGGGTTTGTTCCGAAGAACGAGTTGATGACGCTAGAGATTGTCTTTGCATTAATCAGGTCCATAGGTGTGAACACCTCATTATCGCGAACGTTCATACGCTCACGGATGGTGCGGCTCATACGTGCCAGACCGATAGAGAACTGATTGGAGAGCTGCTCACCTACCGTACGCACGCGACGGTTAGAGAGGTGGTCGATATCATCGACAGCAGCCTTTGAGTTGATCAGCTGGATAAGATACTTGATAATCTCGATAATGTCCTCCTTAGTAAGTACGCGGACATCCATATCAGTATCCAGATTCAGCTTCTTATTGATACGGTAACGGCCTACGTCACCCAGATCGTAACGCTTATCAGAGAAGAAGAGGTTCTGGATAACCTCACGTGCGCTGGCATCATCGGCAGGATCTGCATTACGCAGCTGACGATATATGTAAAGCACTGCCTCCTTCTCAGAGTTACTTGGATCCTTTGCCAGCGTGTTGAAGATGATGGAATAGTCCTGTGCTACCTGTTCATCCTTGTGAACAAGGATAGTCGGTGCGCCGCTCTCGAGGATATCCATCATATTCTCATCTGTAATCTCAGTCTCACGCTCCATGATAACTTCGTTACGCTCGATAGATACTACCTCACCTGTATCCTCATCAACGAAGTCCTCATTCCAGCTCTTAAGTACACGTGCAGCAAGCTTGCAGCCCACAACAGCCTTCAGAGCCTTCTTGTTGACCTTAACCTCCTCAGCGAGGTTGAAGATCTCAAGGATGTCTTTATCAGCTTCAAATCCGATGGCACGTAACAGTGTTGTTACAGGCAACTTCTTCTTACGGTCAATGTATGCGTACATCACATTATTGATGTCAGTAGCAAACTCGATCCAAGAACCCTTGAACGGAATGATACGTGCAGAGTAGAGCAGTGAACCATTAGCATGGGTGTTCTGTCCGAAGAACACACCAGGGGAACGGTGCAACTGAGATACTACAACACGCTCAGCGCCATTGATAACGAAAGTACCATTAGCGGTCATGTATGGGATAGGACCAAGGAAAACATCCTGAATCACTGTACCGAAATCCTCATGATCAGGATCAGTGCAATACAGTTTCAACTTAGCCTTCAGGGGTACGCTATATGTGAGTCCGCGCTCCAGACACTCATCAATGGTGTAGCGAGGCGGATCAATATAATAATCCAGGAACTCAAGAACGAAATTATTACGTGTGTCGGTGATAGGGAAGTTCTCTGCGAACACCTTATACAGGCCGTCATTCTTGCGTTCCTCAGGCGGAGTGTCCAACTGCAGGAAGTCTTTGAACGACTTTAATTGCACATCAAGGAAATCCGGGAACGGCAATGGATTCTTGACGCTGCCAAAGTTTACTCTGTTATCAATTTTCTTTGAAGCCATAAATTAAATATTTCCAGATAATCTAGTGTGAAAACAAGAAAAAGGTCGGGAACCCTCTACTGGAGAGCTCCCAACCATAATCAGTATTGTTGTGCGCGCTCGGCTTTGCCGCTTGGCTCTGCCAAGAATTATTTCAGCTCAACCTCGGCACCAGCCTCTTCGATAGCCTTCTTCAAGTTCTCTGCCTCTTCCTTAGAGAGACCCTCCTTAACGGTAGCAGGAGCACCGTCAACGAGATCCTTTGCCTCCTTAAGACCAAGGCCACAAGCCTCCTTAACGGCCTTTACAACCTGGAGCTTAGCAGCACCTGCAGACTTCAGAACAACGTCGAATGAAGTCTTCTCTTCAGCAGCGGCCTCAGCGCCACCAGCTGCAGAACCAGCAGCTACAGCAACGGCTGCAGCAGCAGGCTCAATTCCATACTCGTCCTTCAGGACTGTTGCCAACTCGTTTACTTCTTTCACTGTGAGGTTAACCAACTCCTCAGCAATAGCTTTAATATCTGCCATTTTATTTAAAATTTTAATTGTTTTTTAATGTTAATGTTACTTTTTTCGCTTATTTGTTACGCTCAGCGATAGCGTCAAGCAGTCCGTGAATCTTGCCACCGGCATTCAAGCCAGAAACAACATTCTTGATTGGAGACTGAAGCAGTGCAACAACATCTGCGATAAGTTCGTTCTTGCTCTTGATAGCTACGAGCTCGTCAAGTTTGTCAGCACCCACGAAGAAGCTCTCCTCAGCATATGCACCCTTAAGTGCGGGGATACCTTCCTTCTTGTACTCCTTAATCAGCTTTGCGGGTACGTTTGCTGCCTCAGTAAACATGATAGCAGTGTTACCCTTCAGGCACTCATACAATGGAGTGAAATCAATCTCTGAAGCCTCAAATGCCTTGTGGAGAAGAGTGTTCTTCACCATCAGCAACTTAATCTCATTCTTGAAGCACTTCTCACGGAGCTCGCTTGTCTTTGCAGCATCCAGCCCAGTAAGGTCAACAAGATAGAAATGAGGATATGCCTTCAGTTTCTCTCCCAGTTCTACGATGATAGTATCTTTTAATTCCTTTTTCATTTGTCTAATCTATTAACGAGTTATTCAACTGATTTAGGATCTATCTTGATACCCATACTCATAGTGCTTGAGAGGAAGATACTCTTGATGTATGTACCCTTCGCAGCAGCAGGCTTCAGCTTGATAATGGTAGAGATAAACTCCTTAGCATTCTCAAAGATCTGATCAGCGGTGAAGGTAACCTTACCGATTGACGTGTGCACGATACCGGCCTTGTCAACCTTAAAGTCAATCTTACCCTGCTTTACTTCCTTAACGGCCTTAGCAACGTCCATAGTAACAGTACCACTCTTTGGGTTTGGCATCAGGCCACGAGGACCGAGCACACGGCCGAGAGGACCGAGCTTACCCATGCAAGAGGGCATAGTAATGATCACATCAATATCTGTCCAACCACCCTTGATCTTCTCGATATACTCGTCGAGACCAACGTAGTCAGCACCTGCTTCCTTAGCAGCAGCCTCCTGGTCAGGAGTACAGAGAGCGAGCACACGTGTAACCTTACCAGTTCCATTCGGAAGCGAAACAACGCCACGAACCATCTGGTTAGCCTTACGTGGATCAACGCCTAAGCGTACATCGATATCAACAGAAGCCTCAAACTTGGTGGTGGTAATCTCCTTCACCAATGCTGCAGCTTCCTTCAAAGAGTATGCTTTCCCTGCTTCAACCTTATCAGCTACCAACTTTTGATTTTTTGTCAGTTTACTCATTTTCTTAATTGAAGTTATTAATTATTTACCAGGGAACTCCCCTTCTACAGTGATACCCATACTACGCGCTGTACCAGCAATCAGCTTCATAGCTGACTCTACGGTAAAGCAGTTCAAGTCTTTCATCTTATCCTCAGCGATAGCACGAACCTGATCCCAAGTTACCTTGGCAACCTTCTTACGGTTTGGCTCAGCACTTCCGCTCTTAACCTTTGCTGCCTCCTTCAGCTGTACGGCTGCGGGAGGAGTCTTCAGTTCGAAAGAGAATGACTTGTCAGTATAGTAAGTGATAACAACAGGAATAATCTTACCTGCCTTATCCTGGGTTCTGGCGTTGAACTCTTTGCAGAATCCCATAATGTTAATACCCTTAGAACCCAGAGCAGGTCCAACTGGGGGTGAAGGATTCGCAGCGCCACCTTTAATCTGTAATTTGATTAATCCAGCAACTTCTTTAGCCATTTCTGTTTTATAAATTTATTGAATTGATATATAAGCCCGAGACGTGGAAGCCGTCTGTAGACCGTATATACAGAACGGACGTACCGTAACAATTACGCCCTATTCCTTTTCTACTTGATTGAACGAGAGCTCCAGAGGAGTCTTACGTCCAAAGATTTTCACCATAACCTTCAACTTATGCTTGGCAGCATCTACCTCTTCGATGATACCGTTGAAACCGTTGAAAGGTCCGTCAGTTACCTTAACAGCATCGTTCACATTGTAAGGAACGATTGACTCCTCATTTCTGATGATAGTCTCATCGGCAGTACCGAGAATTCTGTTAATGTCGGCCTGTCTAACAGGAGTTGGATTGTCTAGACCACCGAGGAATCCAAGCACATTTGGCATAAAGCGCAAGGTATGTGCTATCTCACCCTGAAGGTTTGCCTCTACCAACACATAGCCAGGGAGAAAAAGCTTCTCCTTGACCACACGCTTGCCATTGCGGAGCTGGGCATACTTCTCAGTTGGCAGAAGAATCTGTCCGACATTCTGCTCTAGCAGCTTGTCTTTCTTCATCAGCGCCTCGAGATATTCCTTTACCTTAGCTTCCTTACCGCTAACGGCACGCAGAACATACCATCTCATTCCTGGTTGTTGAGCCATCTTTCTAATCAATCATTATCCCGGATATACCAGGCTCATTACTGACTTAAATACAAAATCCATGGCCCATACTACAAGCGCAATAACAAGTGATGCTGAAAGCACCACTACTGCACTGTGCGTAAGCTCTTTACGCGTTGGCCAAGTTGTCTTATGTGCAAGCTCGTCATAGCAAGCTTTGCAGTAATTGATAATACTCTTAAACATCTTCTTACTATTTAGCACGGGAAGGAGGACTCGAACCCACGACCCTCGGTTTTGGAGACCGATGCTCTACCAACTGAGCTATTCCCGTATGAAAGCCCCCGCCCAAAACGGGGGCTTTTGTTATTTTCTAGGTTCTCAAGAATTCCTAGGATATCCTAGGCATTCCTTGTAGAATCAAGGATTAGTCCTCGAATACCTCTGTGATCTGACCAGAACCTACTGTACGACCACCCTCACGGATAGCGAAGCGGAGACCCTGGTTCAGGGCTACAGCGTAAATCAGCTCAACAGTGATCTCTACGTTATCACCAGGCATTACCATCTCAACACCTGCAGGGAGAGTGATCTCACCTGTGCAGTCCATTGTGCGGAGATAGAACTGTGGACGATACTTGTTTCCGAATGGAGTGTGACGACCACCCTCTTCCTTCTTCAGAACGTAGATAGAAGCCTTGAACTTCTTGAATGGCTTGATCTGACCTGGGTGGCAGAGTACCATACCACGCTTGATCTCGTTCTTGTCGATACCACGGAGCAGCAGACCTACGTTATCACCAGCCTGACCCTCATCAAGAATCTTGCGGAACATCTCAACGCCAGTTACAACTGACTTCTTGTCCTCACCAAGACCGAGCAGCTCAACCTCATCACCAACGTGGATAACACCAGTCTCGATACGACCAGTAGCAACAGTACCACGACCTGTGATTGAGAATACGTCCTCAACAGGCATCAGGAATGGCTTGTCAGTTGCACGAGGAGGCTCCTGGATCCAAGTGTCGCAGGTGTCCATCAGCTCCATAACCTTCTCCTCCCACTTAGCAACACCGTTCAGTGCACCAAGAGCAGAACCACGGATGATAGGAGTATCCTCTTCAAACTCATACTGCTCCAGAATCTCGCGGACCTCCATCTCAACGAGCTCCAGCATCTCCTCGTCCTCAACCATATCACACTTGTTCAGGAATACAACCAGACGTGGAACGT
>Ga0310695_10000936_pt1 | contig 71586 bp, 79 predicted proteins | sample RumenRJG_04DNA_FD_203882 | JGI IMG/M metagenome (GOLD analysis project Ga0310695, IMG submission 203882) | Bovine rumen microbial communities from Lethbridge, Alberta, Canada - RJG_04 (v2) (version 2) | ecosystem: Host-associated > Mammals > Digestive system > Stomach > Rumen | place: Canada... | reverse complement strand
TAACAGTATCAAGATTATACCGAGCAATAGTGGATCTTCCATCAAGGGTTATATCGGCACCAAACAGGCTTTCACTTTGGGCTTTAGAAGTGATGGCGGTTCAACAGGTCCTATCCTTGACCTTGGAGGAAATAACATGTTCAGGCAATATCTGATTCGTGTAGGTACTCCCAACAATGACAACAACTATTCACAACTATATGCAGATACAACTAAGAGTAATCTGTATATGCGCCACATGCTAAACGGGTCTTTAAAAGAACTCGACCTTGGAATAGACAGTAGCGGAAAAGTTTTCATTAGTGCTACAAAAGGAGCATGGCAGAGATCCAGCAGTACAGCCGGTACTGGCGGTGTCTATGTGGATGGAGACGGATATTTGAGAGTGAACGACCCGTAAAAACGAAATGAATATGAAAATAGATTTTGAACATTTTGTCCTCTATAAGGGGATAGACCATCAGACGAAGGAAATGATGGATGTGAGACAAGTATTTGCCAACGAAATGTATGACAGAGGGCAGGGCATTGTCTGTCATGCCCTGGCTCTGAAGATATACAATTCGCAGGGAGCGACGGATTATTCGCCCGAGGAGTTCCAGTTGATGCTGCTGTTTGCAGAGCAGGCGATGACGCCATCGTTTATTGACTCTCTGAAATCGCTTGCCGAGTCGTCGGAATAACCCCTTGTCCCACTTTGGCAGCGTGACGACATAACTTTGCAGTAACATAAAAACAGAACGAGACTATGGCAGGAGTATCTGAAGAATTTCGTGAGCAATGGCTCGAATGCCAGGAAGAATATGGTAAGAATATCGAGGCCGGCGACATCCCCGTGATGACCATCGACAGGATGGACATGGCGGTGACGCTGCCCGCTGTGCGCTATACCGCCCCCTACAATCCCAACGGCGACAACAGGTTTGACTCCTATTGTCACATCCCCATGCAGACGTTTAAGACCTTCCTCGACAACCTCGCCGCCGCTGCCGAGGCCGCCATCGACGGTGTGGAGGAGTTGAAGGATCAGACCGAAGCCGCCCGCGACGGTGCCAACCAGGCCGCCACCGCCGCCAACCAGTCGCGCGTCGCCATCGAGGCCAACGAGGGTCAGCGCCAGTCGAACGAGACGACCCGTCAGCAGCAGGAGTCGGCGCGTGAGCAGCAGTCGTCGTCCGACCACTCGACGGCCACGCAGGACCACACACGGGCCGAACAGGACCACACCACGGCAGACACCGACCACGGCTATGCCACGAGCGACCACACGACGGCCACAACTGATCACGGTACAGCTGGAACAGACCATACCCGCGCCGAGCAGGATCACTCGACGGCGACCACCGACCACGGTACCGCCTTGCAGGACCACAACACCGCCACGCAGGACCACTCGGCCAGCGTCGCCGCCACGCAGGAGGCGTCGAACGTGAACGCCGACCTGACGGGTATGACCGTGACCATCACCGACCGCAACGGGGTGAGTCGTTCGGTGAACATCGGTTTCGAGATCGACCCCAGTCACGTATATACCTCGAAGCAGGCGATGATAGACGACGCGGCGAACATCCGTGCCGGTCAGTTCTGTATGATTGCCACTACCGACCCGACGGCCACCGACAACGCCACGCTCTGGAGTCGTAACTCGCAACCCGCCTCGGCTGGCATAGGGGCGTTCACCTTCCTTTCCGACCTCGACCAGGCTTCTTCGAGTGCGTGGGCCGACTGGATGAATAACTACAAACCCGTCATCGAGGGCGACCATACCCGTGCCGAGAACGACCACTCGACCGCCTCGACCGACCACTCGACCGCCACGCAGGACCATACGACTGCGGGCACCGACCACCAGACGGCAGAAGGCGACCACACAAGGGCGGAGACCGACCACGGACGCGCCGAGACCGACCACCAGACGGCGGACGGCGACCACACACGGGCCGAACAGGACCACACCACGGCAGACACCGACCACGGCTATGCCACGAGCGACCACACGACGGCGCAGGACGACCACGGTATCGCCACCAGCGACCACGGGACGGCGCAGACCGACCACGGTACCGCCACCAACGACCATCAGACCGCTACGGACGATCATGACGCCGCCGTTGTGGCCACCGCTCATGCCGAGGAGGAGGGCGACCGTGCCCAGGGCTATAACGACCACCCGATGGAGGTGCGTCAGGACGGCTACATCTGGGTGTGGAACGAGGACACGGAGACGATGGTGCGCACGAACAAGATGATCATCAACTTCGACGAACTGACCGAGGCACAGAAACAGGCGATGGCCGACGCCTTCTATTCGACGATTGTCTATGCCTCCGTCGCCGAGTCGCAGTCCGCCGCTCAGGAGTTGACTTAGGCAGTTGTCCCATTTTGAAATCCGCTTGACATTAACTTAGCATCAGCAAAACGAAACGAGCATTATGGCAGAACCAAGATACATACCACAATTACCAGTCGGCACGGACGGCAAGTTCAGGGTGACGGCCTCGAAGGAGGACTTCAACCTGGCGAGGGATTGGTTTGAGATTATCGTCAAGAACTCGTATGGCCGCGTCGTGGCCCGCATTGGGAAGAACGACTGCTTCTACGACAGCGAGGCGCGGTGGTACTTTGCACTTGAGAACGTGAAGGCGGGCGAGCACACCGCCGTGTTCATCGGGGCCTACGAGGACGAGGACTACGACAAGCAGCGCCGCGTGTGGACCGACCGTCAGCCGCTGTTCGTGGGCATCGAGGACTGTCAGACGTCGCACAAGCAGCACTCCTGCGAGGGGCACCCCGTGGAGTACGAGCAGGTGTGGGACGTCAGCGTCGACGGCGAGGACTATCTGGCCGACTGCGACGGCAACTACGTCTATACCAGCGATGGCAAGCGAATCCAGTTCAGCAATCAATTATCAGACATTGTAGAAGATATGGGAAAAGTAAAGATGAAGATGACGGGCGAGGAGTTCCTGAAGAAGTGGGAGGGCCGTGACCCGAACGGTGAGATTGACACCATCCCTGAGATGTTCGATGCCGCACAGGGCATCAGTGACGACGAGACCATCCCGCAGAAGATCCAGAAGGAAATCGACGAGAGTCAGGAGGAGAACGAGGCGAGCGACGCCGACATCGACAGCATTTTCGAGCCTGACGTCCAGACCGGCGGCTCGGGCGGTTTCAACGACCCGATGCAAGAGGAGGAAGGCGACTGAAAATCGTAAATCGTAAATCCGTAAATCGTAAATCAATATGACAACGACAGACAAATATCCAAGTTACCTGCCCGAGGATTTTAAGGGGCTCGACTCCATCCAGGAGGGCAACCAGCGGTACTACTATAAGACGGTGGACGGCGCGAACCTGCTCGTGGGTGCCATCGTCGGCAAGCGCCACCTGGTCATCCGCTTCCCCGAGGGCTCTTCCATCGACATTCCGAAGGATTCCGTCGGTACTGACGAGATCAAGGACGGCGGCGTGCATCAGGAAGACCTCGACCCGGACATCGAGGCGGGCGACGGCGACATCGACAGCATTTTCAATAAACCATAAGGCGATATAATTATGAAACAGAAAGGAATTGAACTTTACCGGCGCGACGACGGCTTCTATGCCGGGCGCGAAAAGAAGGACGGCTCGCTGAGTGCCGATGCGCACAAGGTGACTGCCGAGGAGATTATGACGATGTTTACGGAGTTTTTCAACGACTACTGCCGCGAGACGGGCCAGTCGAAGCTGCTGATGCAGGACGCCAGCGGCGGGCTGTTCGTCACGATGCGGGTGGAGCCGAACAAAAAGGCTGAGAAGCCATCGAAGAAGACTACACAGCCAGCCCCGGACTTCGACGAGGCGCAAGGCTCTCCGCAGCCACCGAAACCCGCCGCAAAGCCACCGAAAAAGAAGCCCAAAAAGTAACCCAACACCAACATCAAAAATCCCAGGCTGCGAGTAAGCGAGAGACATGATGCTCGCATCAATGTCCGAGCGTGAGCAGGCTCGATATGAAATATCAACACAAGACAACGGATCAAAATCCAACTATAGTTAACTAAATGTTTAATTTAAATTTGTTTTACCACTATGGCAATTACAAATCCAACCAAGTACGTTAGCGTACAACGTTTGCAGCGCTTTGAGACCAAGCTCGCTGCCAAGTATCAGACCCAGGCCATCACCGCCATCACAGGTCTTAGTGCAGAAACAGTAGAGGCCGCTCTGGCTGAGTTGCTCGGCAAGATTCAGGCTATCCCTTCTGCCATCATACCAAAGGGAACTCGCACGTTCTCGCAGCTCGCTCCGTCCACTGACCTTGCAGCCGCTAACCTCGGCTTCATGTGGAACATCAGCGACGCCTTCACGACCACCGCTGACTTCGCAGAGGGTGCTGGCAAGAGCATCCCTGCAGGAGCCAACATCTACGTGGCAAACGTAGGCACAGCCGCTGAGCCCGTCTACAAGTACGACATCTTCCAGGGTATGTATGACCTCTCCGGCTACGCCCTGAAGAGTGAGATGGCTATCGAGGATGTTTCTGGTGACAGCACCAAGAAGAACATCACTCTGAAGTCAGGTCTCTCTCAGCAGGTTCTCGTTGCTCACCAGGACATCAGCGGTAAGGCCGACAAGGACACCGACGCCGTGACTGGCAACATCGCCAAGTTCGACGCCAACGGTAATCCCATCGACTCCGGCATCGCAGCCACCGACCTGGCTATCGTCGACGCCGACGCCGTGGAGGGTAACTTCGCTGCCTTCGACGCCAACGGCAACCCCGTTGACTCTGGTCACAAGCACAGCGACTACAAGACCAAGCAGACGGCAGTGGCCGACAGCGACGCCACCACCAGCGGCAACGACACCACCTTCGTCGACAGCGTGACGCAGGACCAGAACGGTGAGATCTCCGTCCACAAGAAGACCGTTCCCAACGTGTCTGCCTCTACCTCCGGCACGGGCGGCACAAACGGCCTGATGCTCGCCACCGACAAGGAGAAGCTCGACGGCCTGCTGGAGTGCTCCGACTCTGACATCGACAGCATCTTCGCTTAATCTCTCTCAACGGGTCAGCAGGGTTCGACTCCCTGCTGGCTTGCCAAACATTTTAAAACATCAAGAGATATGGCACTAACAAACGAAACAAAGTACGTGACCGTGCGACGGCTCAATCGGTTCCGCACAAAACTGAAGGAAGAGATGCCCTCGCAGTCGGTGGCCACCATCGCCGAGAGCGAGGCCGCAGCTGGAGAACTCACTTAAATATTTTGCGATATGACAGAACAAGAGAAAAAGAAAACCGTGAACGTGGAGGACATGCAGGCATTCGGCAAGGTCATCCACAACAAGGGCATCGGCTCGGAGGGTACCTGCACCACCGCCGCCGCCACCGCCGCCAAGGAAGTCACCGTCGGCACGACGTTCTCGCCCGTCGCCGGCGCCACGCTGCTCGTCACCTTCCAGAACGCCATCACCGTCGCATCGGCCACCCTCGCCGTCACCTACGGCGCATCTGGCTCCACCGCGACCCTCGCCGCCAAGCCCATCTACTATAAAGGTGCCGCCCTGGCCGCCAACATGATCGGTGCTGGCATGAAGGTGATGCTGCGCTACAACGGCACGCAGTTTGATATCGTCGGCGAACTCGCCAACGCCTACACCAAGGCCGAGGTCGACTCGAAACTCGCCATCTACTACGACCCCGTGAACGAGTGCATGGTGTTCCCAGCAGATACAAGTCGCGTGGAGTACGATCCAACCACTGAAGGTATGATTTTCCACTAATCAGAATAACAACAAAAACGATAAAACTATGGCAGAAGAAACATTGAACGTACAGGAGCAGCCCACGGGCGCCAAGGTACTCATCGCCCTGACAAAGAATCGGGGCAAACAGAAGATTCTCGTCCCCTCGATGGAGGGTTACGAGAGTGGTTACACCGTCAACGGCATCGCCATCAAGGACGGCGAGCACGAGATGCTCATCGCCCTTGCCGAGCAGTTGCTCAACTACGGCGGAGAGTCGCAGGACGTGCCCGAGGGCGACAAGCGCCGCGACATCACATCGTCGATGACCGACTTCGACGGTGAGCAGCGCACCGACTTCATCATCGCGCACTATGAACTGACCGACGGTGCCGCTGTCGCATCGAAGGCGTTCGGATGGTTGCCAGCAGGCGGCGAGATGGCACTCATCTTCGCCCACAAGCAGGAGGTGAACGCGCTGCTGGAGGCCGTCGGTGGCGACCCGCTGAGCGAGGACCTGCCCTACTGGACCTCACAGATGTTCTCCAACGACTATCCCTGGCACATGTCGATGGCCGACGGACGGTTCGCCATGTGGATGGGTCAGAGCGACGAACTCTGCGTGCGCCCCATCGCCTCACTCGCAGGATGGAATGAGGTTGAATAACATCTTTTAAGAATCAAAAACAAGAGAAATCGGAAATTTATCATTAACTTTGCAGCGGTTGACAGGAGTGTCGCCGCTGCCATAAAGAATAGAAAGGAAACAAATTATGGCAGACAATAGACAATTTTCTGATCACAATTCCGTTGGAGGTGTGAACGTGTACTATAAGGACCGTCAGTTGAAGGAGCGCTCAGCAGTCGCTGGCGCATCGGCTATCGCCAACCTGAAGTTCCTGCTCGTCAATGGCGATGACGACGGATTCAACACCGCCATCAAGGCGTACATCGACGAGGCTGTCCGCTCGGCATTCGGCGCATTGGTAGACAATCTTGACAAAGGTACCGCCATCTCCCGCGTCCTCGCCACCGACGCCAACCACGATCTCGGATCTATCACCCCTGCGAACCTCGCATCAGTTCTGGGCGGATGGTTTATGAAAGAAAATGGAAGAAAAGACAATGTAGCCATCTCAACTTTTGGAGAGGGGGCATTTGTTACAGGATATATTCAAAATGCTTCAGACGCCCCATCTGGCATATCTGGATCAGCAATTATCATAAGAAATAGATATGATGCTGTCAATTTTTCAACGCTGTTGATTTCAACAAATACCGCATCTGGAGCGACTCATTATATATATTCTAAACGTATAGATTCTGATGCGTGGAATAAGATTATTTAAAGAAGGTGGAGCTTAGTACTCCACCTTTTATAATTACAAGTCAGCCCACGAACTCCATCCCGCAGAAGTCCATTGTGTTCTGAATTTCTTCACGGTGGCTGCCGTATTCTTGTTACCAAAGAAAATCTGTACTTGAACAGTTTTATCCCAGTTGTTTTTGCCAGCTCTGAAATGAATGTATGTTCCTGGTACTCCGCAACCATTTGTTGCCTCTCCAGATCCGTCAAGCCCCATACCAATCATCAAACCATCAAAGTCAGTATTTAAGTTTGAAATAGAAACAATACTCACGCCCAGGGAATATGTGGTATGTTATTCTCTGGGCGGAGTTGGTAATCTATATTTGAAGCACGAAGCAAGTGGCAACGACTATAATACCATGATTGAACCTGGCATGTATGACTGCTGGAATACTTTAATGATCGCCAATAAACCTTCAGATATAGATTATAATAATGCAGGCTCATTAGTAGTTGTACTTAGAGCAGGAACATTTTTAGTCCAATGGTTAATGCCAAGTGGAGTGACTGGTACAAAAATTTATTCAAGGGTTTCTGTTAGCAATGGAGTTAACTGGCTAGCTTGGAAAGCACTTTCATAATAATAAAAAGGAGGGTCACCCCTCCTTTTTAGTTTAGTTTTACCCAAGTAGACCACGATGGTGGAGCACCAACTTTTGTTCTAAAATACAAATCCGTTTTATTTTGATAAACATCTACATAGAACTGAAAGGGTAGATACTTTGCGTCGAAAACCAAAAGACTTCCATAACTACTTCCAGCAGGGGCGTTTGATATATTTCCGCCAATGTTTCCATAAATTCCAATGCTAGTTATATCGTCTATACTAATTGTCTCTGTAGTAGTATCAATGAATCTAAATGCGCCCAGAGAATGCGAAACTAATCTTCTGGGCGTAGGCTTACAATATATATCGACATCCACAAGTATCGACAGCTTTGGAAACGGATTTGTGACAGGTCAATTCCCAAATCTTTCAGGAAACGTACCAACACTTTCTGCAGGTGATTGGAGTACGATTTTTCTGTTGTTGACTTTTGTTTCAAGTACATCAAGAGGTGTTCAGGTTATATTTTGCTCAGAGGCAACAGGAGGGAAGACAGAGGTGTTTGTAAGATCAAAGAACAGCACATGGTCATCGTGGTTTAAAGTTTAAAAGGTGGGCTAAACCCACCTTTATATCTATACAAGCATAGTCCAACTCATAGGCGTGCCACCTGAATCAATATATCTTGTATATAGGTGCTCCCACTTGTCTCCAGGATTATTTAAAGAAAAATATGCCCATAGTTTAGGCCCCGTACCTATTGGAGCGCACTCTAATAAGTATCCATAACCAGATGGCATATCAGGAATTGAGTTGTCTCTATTAAATCTACTTTCTACAAATACATGCTCTCCGCCCAGAGAATAACATACCACATATTCCCTGGGCGTTGCTGCCTCAAGTTTTGATAATAATTGGAAACTAAGAAGTTCTGATTATCAAACATTAACAATACATAGAAGCACTGCATCAAATAGTGCGTGTATTGTTTTTGAAAATAATTCTGGAGAAGTTGGAAATCTTGAAGCACATTATGATGGTTCAATGCATTGGCATAATGCAATAACAAATACAACTACTCAAATAGCGCCATAATAGATTCAGAGTTCTGGGCGTAAAACAAACGTTGACATGGAGTACAGAAGGTATTCCCACTCCTTTTGCAGGTCATAGCTACGGAGCAGCAATAATATTTAGCCCTTTTGATGTTTCAAATAGATTTGTAGGTATAGCCGGAGCTAATGATGGATATAGAGCAGTTGGATATGGTGCTTCTATTGAAACAATGACATGGAAACAAGTATAAAGGTGGGTATTAGCCCACCTTTTACGCTAACTTATTCCATGTTCCTGTGACTTCATAACGACCTGAAATTTCTATTGTGCCTTCTATTGTAATAGCAAGCTGGATGACACTATTAGTATAACCAACCATTCTGAATACTAATACGACTCCTGCATGTGTTACACTGTGAGATGGAGCGTGACTAATATTTTGAACGGAATCATAATAATAGTATCCAGGAGTTGTCAAGTTGTTCATGTCACTATTATATTTTGCATCTCTAACTGATCCACACCACTTCCATACGCCCAGAAGATTGTGCCATATATTCTCTGGGCGTAGACCTGTGGCATGGAGGCACGATAAGCAACTGTAATGATGGATTATTGAATAAGGTCTGCTATTATAACGCTAATTCCACAAACGCCCCATCACCCAGCGCTGGATGGGTATTAACTATAGGAAGTCCTAATTCATCTAACTTACCTTGGGCATGGCAGTTTGGTTATGTTCATAGTGAAGAAAAACTCTATTGGCGAGGGAAAAATAATAGTGTTTGGGCAACAACGTGGAATCAAATATAAAAGGTGGGTTATTAGCCCACCTTTATTTATTAACTTTTTCAGTTTTGAGTTTTGTATTCAAGAGTCCAGCTTTTCCATGCACTGTTGTACTTTGACCTGTGCCATTTCGTTACTCCATTTTCATGTGTAGCAATATACTCTTGAAAGCCATTTCCAGAATTGCAGTATGTTACTACAACAACTCTAACATTATTACCTCCACTTGGGAGATTACTTGGAAAAGTTCCTGATAGAGACGGTTGCTTTGCTATACAAACCGAAAATTCTGGCATGGTATCCAAATTTGTTTGGCTTGTTAGAACCAATGCGCCCAGAAGATTATGCCATCTTATTCTCTGGGCGTTGGGGCTATTTCAGGAAGAGTGATATCTATAATAGTTGGAGATACTGGTATTAGTGCAAACGGCTGGCAAAGTGGTAGAACGATATTAGCTTTAACGTCAGCAAACCAAAGCTCTGAAGATGCTACTTACTCTCAAATAGACATGATAAGATGTGGCTATAGTGGTAATCATATTACAGTGGTTAATATTGTTAAGAGTCAAGGTGGCAACGCTACTGCATCCACCTCTTTTAGTGTCTCAAGCGAAGGAAATATTGTATTCAACAGCTCAATCTCAAATGCAAGAGGAATTTTCATTTTGAGCAAATAAATAAATGGGAGGTAGTCTTTTGATCGCCTCCCACCTTATTTTATTTTAAATCATCCTTGTTTTTTACTCTTCAGTCCACGATCCCCATGAACTATTATCTGGATTATACATTCTATGGAATTTCTTCAAGGTAGATGAATTGTAGTTATATATTATCTGAATCCCTGTTGTATTAGAATTATCGTACTGCTTAGAGCTAATAATTAAACAAGCTGCTTTCCAACCACCAGTAACCAAATTAGATGGAGCTGTACCATACAAACCAAGATTTGGTTGAGCTATACTAATACAATGAAAGCCTAGAGGAGGATTGTCAAAGTTGAAAGCAGTTGTTGTTGTTTCGCCCAGAAGATTAATTCACATGTATTCTCTGGGCGCAAACCACCCAACAATTAAATTCAGAAAAATGACTTCAGAAGAAACAGAAGATTCTCAGTCTGTTTTTCAAAATCCGGGCTTATATCTTTCAAATGATGGTGGAACGTTCTATGTGATTCTATATAACCCAAATGGTTATGGATGGAATTTTTCGTTCCTCTGGGGTGGAATTATCCGAGTAAGAGAAGTTAGACATACGCCTCAAGCATGGGTGACTATAGCTGGACCAGAATAAATATAAAGGAGGGGTGACCCTCCTTTTATTATGTTACATTTATTGTATTTCTATAGGGTGTTCCACCGGTTGTTCCAAAAATATATCTTACGTTAAGACCAATCATTATTCCTGTGCAATATGAATAATAGTCATTAACCGGTGTTCCACCATAACTATGCAGAATATAAAACCCTGACGTACCTAACACAAATCTTCCAATAAAAACTCTTTGTAGGTTTGGGTTTATGTTTGGATATTCAGTAGCTATTTTTTTAAGTACATCATTACTTGAATAGCCATCCCCCAAGTTTACGTCGTAAAATGTTACTATAGGATGATCCTTTCCGCCCAGAAGATTAATTCACATGTATTCTCTGGGCGAATCTTGGAGAAAAAATTTTGGAGGAATAGCAGATTTGAATGATGTACCGCTAAAAGAAGCAAGATATTGTGGGTATGGATCTTATACAAACACACCGTGGGGTGCAAGTGCATATCCATTTTTACTTGATGTTGAATCTTATTATCTATCAGGTAACTATATTACAAAACAAACAATCACAAGTGGATATGATGGAAAAACTTATATTAGGCGATATTCTACAGTATCAGGTACAGAAGGTTGGTCAGCATGGAAAGAGATTTAAAGAGGTGGAGCTTAGCACTCCACCTTTTTACTTTCTACACAGCTACTGGGCGTTTTTAGGTATAGAGGTCAATATGATAATCCTAATGCAGAGGCTTTAAAGCAAAGTGGCATTTATACTCTTCTGTTATCATCTGAAGAAAAATATGGAGTATTGGTCACTTTCAATTCAACGGCATTCATAATTCAACTGTTTGGTTACTCAGGTGGAATCAGGTATAGGCGTAGCAATGACAATTCATGGACTGCATGGAAAGAACTTTAAAAGGTGGAGTACTAAGCTCCACCTATATCTTTATAGTTTTGTCCATGTATCTGCATCACTACCTCCACCATTGACATGATAAACATCCTGATCACTTATACTTATAGCAAGTGACCGTCTCATGGAATCACCCAATGTAATTACCCAGAAACTCTTGCCTGAGTGCATTGTGGAATGAACATAAATCTTCAAAGGATCGCCCAGAAGATTAATTCACATGTATTCTCTGGGCGTTAACAATTGTGCGAAAACAAGTGCAAGTGGTAGTTTCTCATACATCCATACTAATGACTTTGGAGTAAAAACCTTTTATGTTGGATATGATAACGGTAACGGGTTCTTTTTTCAAACGCCTGGAGGTATTTATGATATTAGTGTGACAAAGAGGACTTGATAAATAAAGAGGTGGTTGATCACCTCTCTTTATTAATATATGAAGCACTTTTCAATGCTCGCCACACACCTGGGCGCTCTTTCTCCATTCTTCGTCATAAAAGGTGGTATGAACTCTTCTAATATAAATGATCAGACCACAGTCACAGAGATGGGTATATATTTGGTTTCAGGCACTACTAACAATGGCTCAGCATTTCAAGCAGACGGCCTTCTCATTGTAGGCAGAGGGGCCAGATTAAAAATAGCAGCGAATGGAAAACTTGGAACACTTGTAAACGGTTCATGGGTTGACAAATAAAGGAGGTGGGCTTTAACCCACCTCTATTTATATTTCTCTCCAATTACTATAACTACTTCCTCCATTTAACGAATTTCTTATAAAAAAACGAGAGTCTGAGGCATTTCCAAATAGTTGATTACAATAGGTCGTGCCTTTTAACGTGGTTAATACACCATAAGGTGTGGGCATATCTGAATCGTTAATTTTTTGTTCTACTATTACGCCCAGGAAAGCTATATAGTTGACATAAAAGAGGTGGAGTTAAATGCTCCACCTTTTTATTCGTCATAGTACATTAATTTGTATTCTATAGTTTTGTCCGTAGTTCCATACACTACCGCAATCCAGTTTCCAGCATAATATCCTATACTTGCTTTGGATGTGTCTCCTTCACCAAACAGGGGAGAAGCGCCATTGTCTGCTGTAAATGAATACACAGAAAATCCATTATCAATCTTTAGGATAATAATGCCATTTTTGTTTTTTAAAAGATTGAATGTAACAAATCTTCTATCTGATCCAAGCACCGAAGTTGTAGTTATATTCCCGCTTATTCCTTTTAGTAATCTGGAGGAAACTCCGCCCAGAGAATAAGATGGCATAATCTTCTGGGCGCAGCTGGTACAGTAAAGGTCAAGAAACTGAGTAGCGGAGAAGACACGTTAGGGAATGGTTTGTTCCTATCCCCAGACGGAGGTACACTATATTTGACACTGTATAATGTTAATGGAAATGGGTATAGGCTTAGATTCTCTTGGGGTGGTGATTTGGCAATCGAACAACGAACCACCGGTACAGGGAAATGGTCTGTCATAAAGACATTATAAAAGGTGGAGTACTACGCTCCACCTTCTTATATTTCTTTCCATGCTCTCCCATTAACCCTCATATATATTGCACCAGTATCTTCTCTAAAAGCTATGTCTAACAATGTATTTGGAACTCGAACATAAGAAGCCCAAGCTACAGGCTGTCCTTCTATTGAAGAACTATTGGCTTCGGCAACAATCGAACTGGATATCTGAGACAGAGCTGTTATATATTGGCGTCCCAAATAATTCCATCCGCCCAGAGAATAACATGCGGATTAATCTTCTGGGCGGATTAAGGCATGTAAGAGATCTCGCCCCAAACGATAATTTGAATAATATATTAACCGCTGGTTCTTATACTGCATATTCACAAATGCATCCTTCAAATATGCCATCATTTATTCCTTCTACTTCAACAGCTAGTATATTGGTGATAGAAAACGGCACTGAATTAATTCAAAGAGCATTATCACTTACTGGAGAAAGCGGTTTTAGGATAAATCATAATGGAACTTGGTATGGGTGGTTTCAAAAATAAGTATTAGTATAATAAGTTGATTAAAAAGGAGGACCAAAATCCTCCTTTAATTGTTATGTTAGAGTGAGTAGCCTTGGTTTTGACCATGTGTTACCAACAAGTACTCTAAACCAACATGCTCCGGTTCCTCCAGCAGAAGATGTTTGTGTTACTCTTTGAATAACTCTTAATGTGTCCGAGTTTCTAAAGACCTCTATATAATCACCGCTAAGCCAATAAGTACCAGGGGTAGAGTATCCATCATAAATATTTGAAGGATTTTGGATTTCCTTGACAACGCCCAGAAGAACCAACCTTTATATTCCAACTCCTTCTACACGCTTCCAGTTGAAATGTACATAATCTCTATAATATAAATATCCAGTATTAAAAGAAATTGCTAAGTCTGCCCATCCACCATCTGAAGTATAGAATTGAACACCTATGCAATTCTCGTCATTTATTGAATATGTCGCACTTGACATTCCTCCAACGCCCAGAAAGTATCGCTGACATAAAAAGACGGCTTATACGGCCGTCTTTTGAATTTCCCACATAGCTGATGTTTTGTTGTCTTGCAATAGCAATCTATTTGTTGTCGAATTGTAAGCAAAACTAAAACCATCATTGCCGCTATCTTTTGCCCTTATATATAACCATCCTGATGAAAGATATACATCCGGCAAACTTAATTGATCGCCCAGAAGATTATGCCATCTTATTCTCTGGGCGTATCAGATCAAAAGATGACTCAGTTGGACAACAATACAGATCTGGATAATTTAAAAGAAGAAAAGAGGTATTTTGCAAACTTACAATGGACAACAATTACAAATTTGCCGAGCGGTACTTCAACAGGTGCCATAATCGTTGATAATACAATCTATAAGATGCCAACTGATGGAACTTTGTTGATGGTGAAACAAACATTGCTTTCAGGATATGGTCGGAATTATGAGAGATTATGTTATGGTGGTACATGGACTGTATGGCATACAATTTATTCATAAAAGGTGGGGTTGATTCCCACCTTTTTATTATGTTTTTGCTATTTTTACCCAAGCAGAAGAAGCGTCAAACTTTGAATAAAAATTACCATTTGTATCTATTGCAATTTTGCACCCATCCCCTCCTGTTAAATTGAACACTTTCATATATGGCGCAGGGTAGTTTGGCACCTGGGCAGCATACCATGTATCATGCTCTCTATTATACTCCGATGATTCTATTCCATAGTATTTACCAACGCCCAGAAGGTAATTTAATAGATTGCTCCTACAAATAAACGTACCCCAGGAGTAGTTGCCTTTTCTGTAATAATCAAATCTCCTCCTGATGAGCCAAAATCAAACCTAGACGGGTTATGAATACCTATCTTTTCACATTCACTTTCTTGGCAAAACACGATGCAACACGTATCATAAGATGCTCTTATAACGTAAGCTCCAGCTGTACCTTGTCCGCTTCTTTTGGCTATTGTAAAGGTCCTACCATCTACAAGTGTTCCTTTATCTTCCAAAATCACCCCGCCCAGAAAGTCAAGCCTGCGAAGCAACCTCCTGTGGACGACCGCTGCCCTGTGCATCCTAAGAAGCAGCGTTGCGCAGAAGCAGGAAAAGCGAAGGTCCATCATGACCCGAAGCCACGCAGTCTTTAGCTGCGGGGTAGTTCACAGTTTGTACTAAGACTATAAGACACTCTTAGTTAAAAGTGTATTATGGGCGTAGTTAAGACTATGTAGATTCCGTGCCCGTTTCATCGGGCGATTCCTTTTGTTGTTTAAACAGTTTTTTCGACGATTTGATGAGCGACTCTTCTTTTCCAAAGATGTAGTATTTCTGAGTAGTTTCCATTTTGGCGTGTCCGAGGATGGTGGTGATATCGTTCGTTGGCAGGCCCATAGCGTTGAGCATCGTCGAGCAGGTCTTGCGGGCCAGGTGGAAGTGTACGCGCTGTTTGATGCCGATACGTTCGGCGATGGTCTGGATGATACGGTTGCCCGTCGAATTGCACTTCACGCATTTGCAGAGTCGTGTGATCGGTTGGTAGCGGTCGATGATTTCCTGACCTTTCCCCCAGAAGAGTGTCTTAATCGGGATAGTCACATCGCGCTGCGTCTTATACATCCGTTTGCGGATGATACCACCGCTGATGTCGGCTTCGTCGAGCGTGGTCAGGTCGCTCCATCTGAGACCCGTATAGACCCCGAGTAGGAACAGGTCGCGCACCTTTGCCTCCTTGCCAGTCAGTCTGGCTCGTTCAATCTTTCGCAGTTCTGTCTTAGTCAGAAACTCCTGTTTCGGCGTCATATTGCCTATGGTAATCCATTTGAACGGGTTCGACACCAGTATGTCGCGTTTGATGGCCTCCTGTGTGAGACAATGGAGTTGTTTTAGGCGGCCTTTGATGGTGTTATCCGACAGTCCGCTGTTGGTCATATCGGTCCTCCAACGCTCGATCCAGTCGTGCGTGATGGTGTCCATGCGGATTTGCTTATCAAACTTCTCGGCTTCGCGGGCCAGGGTATGATAAGACGACTTGGTTTGGGGTTTGCGCGTACTCGTGTCGATGACCGCCTCGACAAATTCTTCGATGGTGGCCGATGGTTTGGCGCCTGACTTCACTGCCTGCTTCAACTGCAGAAGCGACATCGGCTGACCGTGGAGTAGTGCATCGAGTTCAATTTCCTCAATTTCGTGCATCCAATGGACCAGCCAGACGGTCAGTTTGTCTGAGTTGTCGTGGTTGACGACGCGGCCACGATGCCATTGATTAGGATAGAGCATGACTTGGGTAGAGAAGTATATCCTTTTCCCGTTCTTACGTGCTTCGACGGCCACCGATGAGCGTCCGTCAGCGTTCAGTCTGTTGCCGTAATTGTAGCACAGACGATACCTGATTTTTGAGTCGATTTTTAAAGGCATTTCAGATTAAATTTAAGATTATAAATCAATAATAAGATAATAATTAGTAGAAGATAAAGACATAAACCTCCATCAAGGAGATTTTCGGCGCAAAGATACTATTTATTTTTGATAACGACAAACGGTTTTGATATTTTAATACAAAACTCGGGCAAAAACGATGCAAAAATCTCTCTGACTGCTAAACTTTGTTAAGCAGCGGGCTCATTATTTGAACTCTGACGAGAACCGCTTGATCTTGGTCCTGAACGTGCCAGGCTTCAAGCTGTATTTCTTGGCTATCTCATCAACGCAGGTGTAATATAAGTCCTTGTCAACGAAACGTCTCTGAAGGTATTCCCGATAGGCTGGGAAATATTTCACATCGCCGACAGAGACCTTATTGCGCTTGAGAGCAGCCAAAAATGCCTCAAAAAGTTCAATATGGTCGAAAATAGTGTCCATTGTATGAATCTTTTGGTTAACTTTGCAGCATGTTTGAAGCAAACGCTTTGCAAAGTCTAATGTTTGCTAACACCAAAGGTCTGCGAGCCTCCTTGTAGATACGCCGTCCAATGGACGAAACAGCGAAAGGAGGTCGCAGACTGAAGGGGCAAGTCTTGATTCCGGCAAGGCAAGCCCCTGTTTCTTTGCTATGTAATCATCATGTTTCCTTTCCTTATATTTTAAAGGGTTCAACGATGTTAGTTTGCATCGGTTTGCCCGAGTTGTAGGCAAAGATATAATCGACATAAAAACGATTTGGGACGAAGTGGTTTTAGGCTTGATTTTTGAGCCTAAAGTGACTTCTGTTTTCTTGCGATTCCGCTGATTAATTCCGAATTTTGCCGACGGACGGGAGCAATCCCGCTACCACCAAAATTCAATTTAATAACAACACAAAACTATTGTATTATGGCTTTAGATGTTAATGACCTCGCTTTGCTGAAGTCGATGAACGGAGGCAGCGAACTGTCGCCTTATGAGCAGGTGAAGCTCGATCACCTGACGGCCAAGAGTCACACTGGCGGTGTGGCTGTGGCAGGATTGGTAACTGGTGTTGTCGGTGTGACCGCCGGCGTAACTGCATGGCTGTTCGGCGGATTGTTCGCCAACGCCAAGGGCAAGGAGGCCAAGGAGGTTGCCATCGCCGCCAAGGAGATTGCTGCCCTGCAGAACGGCGCCACACAGCGTCAGCTCGACCAACTGACCAGCCTGTTTGCCGCCGAGCGTGCAGAGCGCATCAATGGCGACCAGACTATTACCCAGACTGTCACCGACACCGTGAGTGGTAGCCAGCAGTCGTCTCTCACTGCACAGCAGGCTGCTGAACTGAGCGCTGTCAACAGTGTGATGACGCAGACCTACTCCGACTTCGTGACTGGTCGCGCCTCGCTCAACCCGACTCCCGTCAGCCTGTACTCGGCTCCTCAGCCTTGCAACTGCCCAGGCTGCGGTTGCGGTCAGTAAGGTCACACGGTAGGCGGCGGTTCTTTCCATACGTGGCCGCTCGGCTTTGCTGCTTGCTACTGGCCCTGCCGCCGCCTGCCACTTTTCTCACGGCAATATATGAAATGGTTTACAAACAACAAGAAGCGACTCGAAATGATACAGGCTATACGACCAACGAGTAAAGCGACACTGAAGATGCAGTGTCTGATGGTATGCAAAGGCGACCTCGACGAGGCGATGAAACTCTATGAATACTTTGCCAAGGATATGCCAGAACTACCTGATTACGATCAACCCGCACCGACGTGGCAGCAGAACACGGCAGCCACCGTCAACGGTATCATGGACTGGCTGAAGAACAATGGCAGTACCATTCAGCAGGCATACTCGTTCGTGCAACAGGTGATTGCCAACAAGGGTGCCCTGCCGACCATCACACCCGAGGCACCCGCCGCCGAGCCGCTGCCAAATATTAATTAATTCACGGCAATATGAATGAAAAAGAGAATGTTCAGAAAGAACCGCTCAAAGGTTTCCCCATCACGTTCAATGTCTACGCACGAAACGAGCAGGAAGTTGAGGATTTACGCATGGCTATCGTTGCTTTTATCGGTACTCATGCTCATCAAGGTCGTGCCATTGATGCGGCGCGTCTGGCGAAAGCCGTCGCCAACTGGGACAAAAATCCATTAGTGAAGAATCAAATCATTAAATACTTTCAATAGTAGAAAGAATTGGAAAGAAATAGAAAGGATTAAGTTATGGCAGAAGAAGTGAAAACAATAGGCGGTCAGCCTGCAGCTGGTGCTGCTCCGCAACCAGGAACGGTACAACCCCGTCCGTGTCCACAGGACTGCACCAAGTGTATGATGCCGCAGCAGATTTTCTGTGCGGTGAAGATGTTGTTTGAGATGAGCCGCTCACAGCAGCAGCTCCGCAATCAGATGGAGGAGATGTCAAAGGCCGTTGGCGTGCTTCAGGATCAGATGAAACCGAAGGAGGCTGACGGACAACTCTCAATCCCGTTTGTCGAACAGAGTTAAGAAATGCACAGGAGGAGGACGGTGCAGAGAATAGGTCCTCGTATAAATAAACCCACAAAACATTTTAAACTATGGCTTGTAATCAGAATGGAAAGACGTTTTTCAACAGTCTGACCCCGTACCCAGGAGGCACCGACGCCTCCACCACGTACATGCTGGATGCAACGCACTACACGTGCGGCAACCGCCAGATGTGCGTCTCAGCCGACGGATTCCCCTTGGCAAGTAACATTGACGTTCAGGTGCTCGGCGTGCCCCGCGCCCTCGGCAGCGAGTATTGCTGCGACGTGCGCTGCATCTGCGACCTCACCTATCAGCAGGTCTATCGCTGCGGCAATGGTTGTCCGAACAGTTGCCTCGTGACCGAGAAGGTCATCGTCACCAAGTGCATCCCCTGTCCGTCAGCCGACGTGCCCACCGTGACACCCGTCGGTGTGAGTGCTTCACCCGTGGGAGCATCCTGCGGCTGTCCGTCCACGAACGTCTGTGAAGTGGAGTTCGCCTTCACCGTCGCTACTGGCGCTTAACGCTATGGACTGGAGGGATATTGCTTGCATCGTGTTCGTCTGCACGGCGGTCAACCACCTCGGACTGATCGAGACGATTGAGGGTATCATCAAAAGGGAAATCCCCATCGTCAACTGCCCGCGATGCTTCACCTGCTGGAGCGTCTTTGCCTACGAACTGTGGTGCGTCGGTTTTTCCGACCTACCAATGGCGCTCGCAATATCCTTCCTTTGCTCTTATCTCGCCATCTGGCTTGAACTCATTATGTACGCAATCGACACATTATATAATAAAATATATGGCATCATCGAAAACAACAACGAAGAAGAAATCCGCGACGAAGGTGAGTGATGAACCCGTCGAGTCTGTTGCTGCGGTACAGCGGCAAAGCAAGCGTAAGCCCACTGCCACTCGTCGTGTCCCCGTACAATATACACCCCGCATCCCGACAGCCCGCTGTCCTAGGTGTTAAGGATGGAATAAGGAAATTCTGCGCAAATAAAAAGATGCAGATATTCAGTAATTTGTAACAAACAAGGATTTATTCAACAAATAAGATTATGACAGCAAACGAACTGAAAGAGCAGTATATGATGCTCTACGAATACATGGCGCAGAGCCGCGACCCGAAGAACATGAAGGCTTTCGGCCACGTGATGACCGAGATGATGGACTGGCTCATCGCCAACAAACCCGATGTGGCAGAGGAGATGGTCCAGAAACTCGAAGCTATCCGCTGGAACCAGTATCTCACCCACAAGGAGGCGGAGAATATCATCGCCAGGATGAACCCGTCCGCCCCTTGGAAGCACGATGTATGGTTGACCGCCATGACCAAACTCGGCATCCCGACCGAGGAATCCCCTTATTATAATTCATGCGCCCTTTGGACCGAGATGAACAAGCAGTACAGCGATCACGCGCAGTCGCTGGCCGACAAGGTTTGGAAGAAGCCGCTCGCGACCATCCCCACCGAGGACATCGTGCCAGCCATCCACGCCCTCGCCATCGACGTGCTCCGCGACAAGGACGGCGTGTATGATATTCGCGCCTACTTCGGACTGAAATGAACAACGCCATCGCCCGCCGGATGCTCCTCGAACGCATCTACGATAAGATGACCGACGAGGAAAAACGCCTCTTCGTTCTGCTCTCGATGCAGAACAGGAGCAACGACGAGATCCTGCAGGCGATTCGGAAGAACCAGCAGCGCCTACAGCAGTTGGTGGAGCACGCCAACCGTGATAAATGGTATGTGGCGTTCGGATCGGATGTCGCTGCCAATGTGCTTACCAACTCTGCGTCATGGCTGCTCGGTAAACTTTTCAAGAAATAATTCATATAGCCGTGAACGTGTGGGGTGGGGTGGTCTTAATGGCTGCTCCGCCCTGCTTTTTTGCCCGAAAAGGACGATACTGATAGTCATATATCCCAAACGCACTTTAGTTCTATTGTATCTTTGCCGAAAAGAGAACAAAGAAAAAATGAATACATTGATTAATGACATTCAGCCCATCCTGCTCACGGCACTCGTTGGCATCATCATAGGCTATGCTCGCTATGTCAACACACTAAAGACACGTGTGGCAGTGTTGGAGAAGACACTCGAAGACCTGACAAAAACCATCGAGTCTATGCAGAAGCGGCTTGATTCCCATTCCAAGAAGCAGGATGAGATATACGACGCCCTTGGTGGTATGAAGGGCGACGTGTCGAAGATGAACCTCGACATCGTGAAGGAAATGGGAACCATTTCGGCCAGCGTGTCATCGTTGGCTTCGGAGGTTAAGGGATTAAGCAATCTCATCCTTGCTTCGGACAAAGGTATTAAAATTGAACGACAGTAATATGAAGACGATGAATCAATTTTGGACCACACTGAAGACGCGCTGGCAGAATGCCATGCCAGTTTTCTTTCGTCGGGTATGTTGGATTTGCTCTCTGGTATCTGGTACGGCCATCGCAGCACATACGGCCATGCAGACCACCGGGTCACAAGTGCCGGAGTGGTGGAACGATATCTATCCGTATCTGGTCGGCATCACGGCAGGGATGGCCTTTGCGGCTAAGTTCACACAGAACTACGACCGTGCTGGAAACCCTATTAAAAAACTGCCCGAAAATAGCAATAATTGATTTTTTAAGTGTGACAAGTAAATGAAAGTTAATCCGTATTGTAAAATAGGTTAAAAAACCGCCCGCAATGGCAAGATATTGGAGTAGCGCACTTTAAAAAGCGAAAAATGGTAGTTTCAAATGGAAAATTGCTTTGAAATATTTCTCAACGAGGTGACTCGTATAGAGTTGATACAGGCGTCGGTTTGTACGTTACCGATACCATTCTGTGTGGGCGAAATCACGCAAATGAACAACTGTACGATTGGAGAGGCGACGATGGTTGTGGATATCAGTAGTACAAGTGCGGACGGACTCTTGCAGTCGGCGTCGACGTTGAAGACCCAGGAGAAGCCGCAGGCCGCAGGTTATCTGCGCAACCACGACTTGCAGATACCTATCAAGGACGGTTACGACACCATCCGACAGAAGCGCGGTTCGCTTGCAGGCCGTGATTTCTACGTCGTTTTGCGGATGTTATCAGGTTCAGAGTTCCTGCTTTATTCTCTTCCGAACACATCGACCGTCTCTGTCGAAGATCAGGTTGGGTCGGAATCGAAGCAGACGGTGAAGGTTAGTCTGCAGTCACTATCTAATATGATAAAGATTACGCGAACAAATAATTAACGTTATATCCGAATTATTGATTATAAATCATTGATTAAAATTTGAAGTTCATTTGCTCTGGAGCCCGTGAGGGTGTGGGAGCAAAACTGCACAATTTTTGAAAGTCAAATATTAAAGATGTGTATGTCAAGGCTGGTGCGCGAGCATCGGCCTTGATTGTTGTATTGCCCGAAAAACGGATTAAAGCGCCTTAAAATCTGTCACACGTAAAAATAGGAACATATACCTTTGCCGACAGTTGAAAATTAAAAATCAAAAACGCAATGAACGGACTATTTGAGATACTCAGCAACAAGGAGTGGATGATTCAGCAGGAGTTCCTGCACAGCATCCTGCCGACGCTGCAGTACAACATTACAAACCATGCGACGCTCGGCATCGAGCGCGAGAAGAAGTCGCCTATGGCCATCGGTCAGCAGGGGCAGGACTTCCTACGTGAGTATCAGGTGACTGAGGACGGCAACGTGCTTCCTGCCTATGATGGCTGGGGCGAGGGTGACGTGCTCGGCAAGATGAAGGAGCCTTTTGTAAATGTGATGCCTGTTGACGGACCTATCACCCGCAATGGTGGCGCCTGCTCTTACGGATCACGCGACATCCGCGACTGGATGATGAAGGCCGCCGACAACAAGTTCTGTCAAGGTCACGTCCTGCACATCAACACCCCTGGCGGCAGCGCTTGGGCGAAGAACGACTTCCAGCAGGGCATCGACTATGCTCACGCCCGTGGTCAGCGCGTTATCGCCTTCATCGACGGACTTTGCGCTTCGGCTGGTATGTACCTCGCTTCGCTCTGCGACGAGGTGTATGTAATGAACCCGAAAGACCAGTTGGGCTGCGTCGGCGTGATGGCTGCTTTCTTCACGATGAAGAATGGCGACAAGGACCTCTCGACGGGCGAGACCTACCGCGAGTATTACGACCCCGAGAGCGTGGATAAGAATAAGGAGATGCGCGACATCGCCGAGGACGAGGACGCCACGCTGCTCATCGCGGAACTGAAGAATCTCGGTGAGGAGTTCCGTGTCGACATGAAGGCTGCTTTTCCGAAGACCGACGTGGACGAGCACTTGAAAGGCAAGATTTTCGATGCCAAGGACGTGATGGGCATTCTGTGCGACGGTCAGATGATGCTCGGCGAAGTGATAGGCCGCGTCTTCGACCTCGCCAACGGCAGCGCCCAGCCCATCGAGCGCACTGCCAGCCGCAAGATTGGCAAGATGCAGAAGCCGTCAGTCCGTCAGCAGGCCGGGGCAGCGAAGGAGAACATTTTTTCACCAACAAACAATAGTATTAATATGAAAGAGAATTTCCCAGCAGTATTTGCACTTCTCGGAGTTGAGGAGATGCAAATGAGCGAGGAGGGCACTTTCTTCAACAAGGATTTGCTCGCCACGCTGAATGCCGCCATCGAGGCGAAGAACCAGGAGATTGCCGACGCGAAGAAACTCGCCGACGATCTGACCGCAGAGAAGGAACAGTTGATGGCCGACCACCAGAAGGCTATCGAGGATTTGAACACCGAGCACACCGAGGCTATTGCTGCCCAGACTGCTCTCGTTGAGGAGAAGCAGAAGGCCATCGACGACCTGAATGCTAAGATCGCCGATCAGGAGCAGGACATCACTGCCAAGGAGGAGACGATTGGCAACCTGCAGAACGACCTGAACGCCAAGCAGGCCGAGGTTGACGAAAAGACCAACGCTCTGACTGAGAAAGAGACTGAGTTGAACGGTGTGAAGGAGTCGCTGACAACGGCTGAGAACACGCTTGCCGAGCGTGACCAGCAGATTACCGACCTGAACGCTCAGATTACGGAGCTGCAGAACAACCCCGGCGCAGAGCCCGCAGCAGGCGCAGCCCCGCAGAACAATGGTGGCGGTGCCGACGCTCCCGCAGCCGTGGTGAACCGCTACGTGTGGAACCGCGAACTCTCAGCCGAGGAGAACTGGAAGCGGGAGGAGCAGTGGAACAAGGAACACGGCATCGAGAAGTAGCCCTCTAAAAGACCACACAAAAACTTTTTCAAATAACATTATTCACCAACATTAAAAAACTATGGCAGAATTAAAGTTCATCGGTATCGACAATGTGATCAACATTGCGAACCAGCTGGAGCCCAACATCATCATGGGTCCCGCGTATTTCAAGAAGGCCGAGCTGAGCCGCCTTGCTATCAAGGTCATCACCGGCGTGCAGTTCAAGAAGACCGCTATGGTGCTCAGCCGCAAGGGTGGTACCAGCCGTCGTAAGAAGGTAGGCGTTCACCAGGAGTCGAAGATTGGCTACCTGATGGAGCGTGAGCTTGTCGCTCACATCGTCTGGAACCGCTTCCGTCACAACGAGGACGAGTTCCAGGAGAAGCCCATCCCCATCGAGGGCAGCGCAAACTTCCACTATCCCCTCGCCGAGGAGTTCATCACTGAGATCGGTAAGGAGTTCTCCGACGACGTGTACGCCAACCTGTTCTTCGGCGACGAGAACAGCGAGGACGAGTCTCTGAACTACTACAACGGCTTCCACACCATCATCAACAACGACATGGCCAAGGGTCTGATCAGCGAGGCCAACGGCAACCTGATTCCCTGCGCCGTGCTCGACGCTCCGCAGAGCGAGGGCGACAGCCAGGCTTGGGACGACTTCGTGAAGTGGCACGACAAGTGGCCCTCAGTGCTGCAGGATGCCGACAACGTGATTGTCTATCTCGGCGTGGACTACGGCAACAATATCAGCGACGCCTACGAGCAGAAGCACCGCTCGCTGAAGTCAGCTGACTTCCTCGACGACGGCAACTTCAAGATTGCCCGCTATCCGAACATCACCTTCGCCCCGACAGCCAAGTGGGGTAACGGCACCCGCATGGTGGCCACCATCCCCGGCAACTTCGAGCTCGGCGTGAACAGCGAGGGTCAGGAGTCGTTCGTAGCCGTGCAACATGGCAGCGACGAGGATGTGAAGGACATCATTTTCCAGATCCAGGGTATCTACGGCTGCCGCATCCTCGACATCCTGAAGCGTTCGTTCGTTACCAACGGCGGAACCATCGAGGCTGGCAACATCGAGCGCGGCGACTACGAGAAGGATGCCGTCATCGCTATCCCCAACGACAAGGAGCTCGGTTCAGTGACAATCAAGAACGGTGAGACACCCGTCGAGAGCGGCACTGAGGTAGCCAAGGGCGTGACCCTGACGCTGACCGCTACACCGAAGACTGGTAAGAACTTCGTGAAGTGGAGCAACGGCTCAACCGCCAACCCGACCAGCATTGTCACCACTGGCGATCCTATCGCTATCGTCGGTATCTTCTCGGGGGAATGATAGCCGGAGGCGACCCGGCTAATCAAACGCCTGCACCAGAGCCCGAGCCACAACAGCCCGAGCCGCAGGAACCCGAAAAGGTCAGTTACAATTTCACCAGCTTCAGCGCCGATGGTCAGACTGAGTACGCCACGGGCGTAGCCGAGACCACAGGCGAGAAGAAGACCTTTGGTGGACAGGAGTACATCGAGGTCGAGGTGAAGGAGAACTCAATTCCAGAGTGGGTAGGACGTAAGTTCTACATCATCGCAACGGCAGCCGCCGATGGTGAGACCAAGTACCCGCTCTACGACGCAGAAGGTAACGAAGCCGGCATCCTGGTGACTATCACACCCCTCGCTGACGTAGGTCAGGGCGGCGGTGAGGACACCGACCTGGATGACTAATCTCTCACAAAGGGGGTAGGGGAGCCCCAGGCGCAATATCGCCCGCCGACGGGCTCCCTCCCTTTTCTAAGTAAAAGTAGTAACCACACAAAAACATTGAATTATATGGCACAGAATTGTCCAACAATGATGAATATTCTCAAAGCAGACGACTGTTTGGAGAATTTGGCTGGCATCAGCGCCGACGTCTATGTCGGTATCAAGTCTGACCTGTCGGCTCCCCTGACCGCCGAGGAGAATGTCTATTCGACGCCCGCCTTCGCTAGCGGTAAGGGATTGTATAAGATTCAGGGCAAGAACGAGGCCCAGAAGATTGCTTTCTCAAGCCTCGGTCCCCGCAAGGGCTACGAGCTCACGATCACAATCGTCATCGAGTCTCTCAACAAGGTCTTCTCGAAGGCTGGTCGCGCCCTCAATAATCTCGACCTGTTCTTCATCGTAAAAGATGGTGACGAGAGTCTGATTATGTACGACCCGCAGCGCCGTTGCGAGGCTGACTCAGGCGGCATCGCTGGTGACACTGGTGATACAGCCGACTCTGATCGTCAGGCCACTTGCGAGTTCAAGCTCAAGCCCGTCAAATATCCTCTGCTCTACGTCACTGAGCCGCAGACTGGTGGATGGGACGGCTTGATGGGGGAATAACCGCCGGCACCGCTCCGGCTGAACAACCGTCACCAGCTCCCACCGAGGAGCCCGACGATTCTCCCGAAGAACCATAATCGAAAGCAATTTGAATGGTTTCATAAGTTGACTTGATTTTAGGTTAGTAGTCACCCCGCGTCACGAGTTGGCGCGGGGTTTTTCTTGTCCCATTATATATAATAAAAGGTGTTACCTTTGCCCTGTAATCAAACAACAAAACTTATGGAACAGAAACTTTATTCACAAATGACACCTGATGAACAATTACGCTACGTAACCGACCTGACAAAGTTCTGCGATGAGAAGCTACCCGTGCTCGAACGGATCGGCGACGCCTGGGAGCAGTCGTCGCGCAAGGACATGGAGACGGGCCTGCAGCTGCTCTACGCCTTCCAGTTCGCCCGCGACTTCGTTGACAAGGCCGTGCGCTACGGCGACTATGCCGCCCGTGCCCACCGCCTGCGTATTTATGTCGATAAAATCAAGGGCGAGGTGGCTAAGGGACTTGCACTGAAGGGCAGTGACGGCCACACTTACGCCCTCGTGGCACCGACCGTACCAGCCCGTCGACGTGGCCGTCCGAGTGCCGCCGAGATCGAGGCCCGCAAGAAAGGCATCGAGATGCCGAAGCCTACAGACCCCGAGATGGAGAAGCAGATGGTGATCGCCAAACTGATGGGCGTCGAGGTGATTGTCTCTGACAAGGCGCCCCGCGAGAAGAACAATGCCGAGGTGGCCGCCGAGAAGGCCGCCAAGAAGGCCGAATACGAGAAACAGAATCCGAGTCTGTTTCCAACCGATACACAACCCTCCGTTGTTGCCAAGGGTGCGTCCGTAACTTCCGCACCCGGGGCCGCCGCCATAGAAGTCACAACCCCACCTGCAGGCAGTGCCGACCGTCGCGAAGGTCAGCCTGCCGAGGGTGGTTTACCCTGTCCCACGATGAGTGAGGTCTATCAGGACCGCATCGAACAGGACCGCCTGCGCCTCTCCGACCTCGCCTGGCTCTGCTCCGACGACCTGAAGAAGCGTATCGAGACGGTGCGCGGTCTGCGTGTCACCGCCGAAAGTGCCTCCGAACGTGCCAAGACGATGGCCGACATGGGTGCCTCGCCCGACCAGATTGCGCCCTACGCCCAACAGGCGAAAGAAGCCGTAGAGGGCTACATGGCCATCTACCAGGCTGTCGACGAGGAACTCGCCGTGCAGTTCAAGCGCCTCAGTATCGACCTGCCGTACATCGAGCGTTTCAAACAGCGCTTCCGTGGCGTGGATATCGAGAAGGTGCTGCACATCACCCGCCCGTATTATGAAAAGGTGAAGAAGGACAATCCTGCCATCGACGCCCGTGTCAAACTCGCCATCAAGACGGACAACCCCGAGTACGCCGCCCGCCTGAAGGCCGAGGAAGCGAAGAAAGAAGAAGTCTCCGACATTCTCCGCTATCTCAAGCGCAAGGACAAGCCTGCGAGCGACGTTAGACTGAAATCTGCAAAAGAAGTAAAGTTTCCAAGACTTGTCGAACTGATTGGCGAGAAAGAGGCGATGAACTATTATCCGTTGATAACCTATATCGAGGAAGAGAACCGCAAACTTCACGAAACAGAGGACAAGGAGAAAGCGTCGGAGCCTGTCAGCACTCAGGAAAAGATCAAAGATGATAAACCCAAGAAATCTTCGGCCAAGAAGAAAGCTGACAAGCCTAAAACAGGGAAGAAGAAGGATGGGCAGTAATGCTCATTCTTTTTTAATATTATGAATTTTGTTTCGCTAGGAATAGTATTCGCCTATTTCAAGTTTTTTCCTTTTTCGCCTGCTTCTCCACCCGCTTCTGCAGCCACGCCAGCATATTTCCGAGCAACGTGTCCTCGTTCATGCCCCGCAGCGTATGCACCGGCGTCATGTCGCTTTTCTTTCGGAATCGGATAATCCATCGGTCGAAGATGCGCTGTTTGTCGAGAATCAGTCCCTGTTCCTTCATCAACTTGGCGATTTCGCGCGACTTCTCCTGTCGGGCGCGTTCCGCCTCGGTCATCATCTGCTTTCGGTTCGCAGGATCCACTATCGGCAGTCTTTTCATTGTGTCATCATTTGGTTCGTTCTACATTTTGCCCGTGTCAGTATTTTGGTCGTTTTCAACAGTGTACTCATTCTTCTTGACCGTCACCTTGCTGCCGTCCTCGCTGACCACGGCGCGGTAGCCGCTGGGCACCTCGTACTCGCCCTCATTGATATACTTCACCTCGCCAGCCCACGCTAGGATGAACCGCTTGTAATCGTCGCCCTTGATCCAGATGGCTTCGTCCTTGCTGGTGGTGTACTTGAAGAAGATGCGGAACACGAGGTCGCCCGTCTCTGCAATCTTCGTCATGTCCGACACCGCCACCACGTGGTCGGTATTTACCCATAGCAGTTGCTCGTCGGGCATATCCGCCATCGCCTCCTTTAGTTTGTCCTTACCACCCATGAGGGCCGATGCAAACATACCACCAATTCCCAAATCGTCGATCTTCTCTGAGACCAGCTTCGAGAAATTCTTCTTTGTTACGTTGATAATTGCCATATCTTGTTCCTTTTTATGTTATTTACAGACTCTTCTTATAAGGAGTCAACAGGACAAACCTCGTCACAATATAACCTTCTTCCACCTTTCATAACCACAGTTAGAATGTCTGGGTCTGTTGGCTTGCCTTGAAAGATACTATCTACATCTGCAACACTTACGGTATCTATAACCTCATGGCTGCTCTTTAATTCTAATTTGTCTGTCATACTTATTCTCCTTTCTGTGCTTTAATTTCTTGCTTTGTTGCAATACGAAAGAAATTACTTGGCTTCACTAGTACTTCTATATGATTGTCGTTTATAAGTGCATTATCATAAATACTTGTATATACCTTTCCTTTTGTGAAAGAATCATATCCTTTTATATCTTCAAGACACATATAACAATTACCTTTCTTAATTTCTGTCATATCTATTCTCCTTTCTGTGCTTTAAGATTTTTCTTTGGTAACTTATCTAAATCTTCCAAATCAATCCGATACCCAAAGCGTTCTAAATAAGATTTACATTCATCCTTGTAAAGTGTCGTTTGCCCTGTGTCTGGACTTACTTTTTCCCATATAGGCAAATCTTTCACTTCAAGGGTGTCGAGGAAAGAAAGAACCTTATTGTAAGCACCTATTTGATGCATTATCTTTTCCAAACCTCTTCGTTTACATTGTTCTTTCTTCTGCAAAGCATTTGTTTTAAGTCTCTCTATCTCCGCTACTAAAGCGTCTTTGTCTATTAAATGTGCCATAACTATTTATTTTTAAATGCAATCACAAGACTTAAAATAAGTGTGCAGAATAGCATTGTAACACAAATTGTTGTAATTTCTTCATGCATACTATTACTCTCCTTTCATATAGTTTCTAAAATCTTCAATCATTCTCTTTTTATTAAGATTACCTGCACCGCAATAGTTTGCATCAGGAATCAGCTCAAAGTAATCTACCTCGCTATGAGTTCTTAGCCACTCGCAAGCCTTCTCAATAAAGGCATCAGTGCGGGTGTACTCTACATTTTCTGCTTCATCATCAGGCCACTTGATATTATGCGCTCTATCAATATTGCCAAGACCGTCAGATTCACAATATATCCTCTCTGGTGCTTCGTTTGCTTTCATAATTCAATTTCTTTTTCAATACAACAAGGTTTTAATGCGTGTTGGAGTTCGTGGACGCTGGAGATTGCAATCTTAGAATCCCATCCATTGTAGCCAAAATGCTTTATTCCTCCACTACGACCAGATATACAAACGTAAACTTCATTCTCGTGATAACTCCATGATGCTTCACCTTGCCATATAACATTATCAAAGCCATTCCTTTCAAGAATCTCTGGGGTTAGTGGAATAGGTTTGCACTCACTCAATCTTAGATAGTACATACGATGTTCATTAGGCTCTGCATGATAGCCAACCTTTTTCTTTGTAATACTCTCCACTTTGAAAGGGAAAGTGTTGAACTGACCTTTATAATATAGCCAATCCCCAATCATCAATTCGTTTGCTTTCATACTTTATCAAATTTTCTAATAAACCAATACAAATCCTTTAATTTGTCTTGAAATTCCTCTCTATCTTCATCAAGGAGTAAATTTCCTAATTGTGCATAGCACTCTTCTTCTATGTCAACAAGGTGAGTTGGAGAAGTAATATCATTACTCACACACCAAAATGCTTGTTCCCTAAGAATAACATCACAAAGACATTGTTGTATTTTGTTTGCTTTCATAACTTTATTCTTTTAGTTTCTTTAAAAATGGGAGCGGCCGCCAAAGCCTGCTATTGTCACCAGACAACCGTTCGAGGATGGCCATACACGGCAGATATTTCTTATGCTCATCGTAGCCGCTGCCAAATCCGTCATAGTTCTCATTCAGATCGCCTTCACCTTGATACTCCTGTCCGTCCCGTTCAGTCGCATCGGATCTCTCCATTCTCTAAATAATCCCATAATTATTTCTCCGTTTTAATTTGTTTCGTCTTTAAATTGATGCGACAACCTTTCCTCAGTTTCCGTGGTAGTCTCATTCGTCAATCGAAATATTTGTTCATTGCCACTGTGTTTCCTTTCGAGTATTCGGGATTCTCGTCGTAAATCTCGTAACCGTTGCGCTGATACCAGGGAATGAGAAACGTCCCCTTCCGAGCGCAGAGTACGACCTGTCTCAGCCCGACCGCCTTCGCCTTTTCCTCGGCAAGTTTCAGCAAGGCATTCCCTCTGCCCTGCAGGCGTACCGATTCATGCACCATCAACGATTGGATCGTACCAAAGTAATTGCGCTCCTCGTCATCCTCAATGGCGAGTTCAACCATGCTTTTGCCATCATCTGTGATGAGCGTGTATGACTTACCCCACCACCATAGGTTTTCGTGAGTGATAACTTTCATCGTCAGTCCTCCACATTTAATTTCAGTTTATACCCGAGGTCGCCGCGCTGACCAGGGCGGTCGTCCTTGCCGAAATACTCTGGAAACTGCTCCCGCATGATGATGTAGAACACCACCTTCGGCAGCGGCTTCTTGATATAGTCCACGTACTGCTGGTAGAGCAGGTGCTGCGGTTCGTAGTGGTCGCCCTCCACGAAGCACTCCTTCAGCGGTTTGTAGTCGCAATTATACTTCTTCGGATTCACAAGGAAATCCGTGAACTGCCCGATGACCTGCGGGGTCAATGGAATGGACTTCATAATGTCCTCTGTTGTCGGTTGTACGTTTGCCATAGTCACTTCATCTCCGTTGGTATATGCAGCCCGTCTTTGGCAAGTTCGCCGTTGATAGCCTGCATCAGTTTCTTACTGTCAGCCTTACGCTTGTCCTCCTTGTAATAGGCAATAAACGTGATATACAACCGCGTGCCGTTCACCTTAAAGCGAAACTCATCGGCACCAAGTTGATCCTTCCAATGGTTCAGCACGTCCTCGGTGTACTCAAACTTCGTACCGCAGGTCAGCACAGCAGCCTGACCCGCTTCCTTGCCTGTCTTCCAATTCACTACGGAGTTAATCGTGTGGTCCTTGATGACTCCCTTGTTGGTCTCTTCCTTCATCTTCTTGATAGCATCGGCCATCTTCTCAATCAATTCTTCTTTGTTCATATCACATTTATTTTAATCCTCAAATCTTAATTCCATTTGCTTTGGTAGATTCATCGGTTCAGTATCACCCGTCAACATATTGTTTGGCCTGCCTGGAATGGCGAGCATCCGCCGCTTCCATTCCTCGTAAGGCAGGTCGCGAATCGCGGCAAGTTCCTCCGAACGACGCTCCGCCTCCAACTGCTCCTGAATCTCCTGGTCGCTCATCCAAGGACAATACTTCTTTATGAGTTCAGGATCCTTCACGTCGATGTACGGCGTTTCGCGGTTGCTGAGCCAGTTCGTGCGGTGCTTCTTTACAATCTCGCGGTCAATCCACTTCGATACCTCTCTCAGCTCTTCCTCCGTTACTTGCTTGCCATCGCGGCGGCGAAAGGCAAAGTTCTCAGCCCAGAAGTCATTCCGCAATTCGTAGGTGTCGAGCATCTGCTTGTTCTCTGGTGTATTGTCGAGATATCCTACTAAACAAATCTGCATCGTCAACCCTCCTTAATATTTCTTGCCGCCGTGCTTGTACGGACGGAGTTCGTTGTACTTCATCTTCCACTCGATGTGCTGCCAGAGGTCGACGTCGAGGTCTTGCGCCCAGTCGAACATGAACGACACCGAGTCGCTGATGTTCATCGTGCCCCAGTTCAGCACCTCGCGGATGAAGTACCAGGCATTCTCGATGAAGCTCTCCTTTTCCTGATACACTTGGCCGTATGGGTAGTAGCCGAGCCAGCGCATCTTGTCGCCGTGAACTTCCTGCGCCATGTCGAGCACACGAATCACCACGTCGGCAAACTCTTCTTCGATGGTGCCCTTCACCCACTCCTGATACCAGCCTTGGAACCATTGCGGGTGTTCGGGCGGTGCCGACGTCAGCTTAAACCGCCTGCCGTTGCGATCGGCTTCAACGGCTTCTGCCATTTCGGTCATTATCAGTCCGCAATACTGTGCCGTCGATATTGGTTGCTCATGCCAGCCGTGCGCCGTGGCCACGTCCCATATCCGCTGCTGCAACTTTGCCAGCCGCTCGGGGTCTAAGTAGTTATCTGTTTTCATACGTCCTAATATGCTAAATATGGTCTTGCGTATTTACTCAATGGCCCGTAGTGCTCGATGTCGGCAGCACGCACAAGCCGCTCACTCTCGGCAACCATCTTCTCCGTCGCCATTTTCAGGTCGTTGATGCGGATGAACAGTTCTGTTGCAGGTTTCCCTTTGTCGCGTTCCATGCGCTCCTTTTCGAGAAAGTCAATCATGCCTTTCAGATAGCAGATGGCCTCGTTGACCTTCTTCACGTCGTCATAGAAATCGCCCGTCAGTTTGAAGTTGTTAATCATATTCACTAATTTTTTAATGTTTCAATCGTTTGTTCTCCATTTCGCCCACCATGCGGAGCCGCTCGATGCGCTCGAAGAAGGAAGCGTTCTCTGGTATGCGGCCATACCACTTGTATTGGTCGGTGACATGCAGCACGCTGACGGTCTGCAGGCTGTACTCAGTCAGGCAGTATTCCGTGCGCCATAGCAACGGCGGATCGTCGAAGAGTCCACTGCCCTTGTCCTTCTCCACGTCGCGGTAACGGCCTCGCGACTTGCGCAGCATCGCGTCGGGTATCTCCATCGTCACGCAGACGTCGGCATCGACGATGAACGACAGCCAGTGTATCGCCTCGTCGGGCGGCTCGGGGAAGAAGCAGAAGCCCACGCTGTCCGTCTTACGCCCCATCGCCCCGTGGTCGGTCTCGTTGTGAAGCACTTCTCCCTTCACCAGCGCAACAAGCTCCCGCTTTGACATAAATCTGTGTAGTGTCATCCGTCAGTCCTCCTTGATGTTTGCCAAATCGTTGGTAAGTGGCACGTCGGCGAGGGCGGAACGCTTGTTGATAATGCGCTGCCATAGCGAACGGCCTTCCAGTTCCTTGATGACCTCGCCGCGACGCTTGAAGGCAGAGACCAGCGCGGCCATAGCCACCTTCGTGCGTTCCAACTCCAGACGGGCCTCGGCCAGCACCTCCTCGTCGGACATAATCTCAAACTGAATCTTGTTCGCGAACTCCAGTTCCTCGGCAGCGGACATCTGCAGGGGAAGGATCCTGACCTCCTTGTGTACGTAGTGCCCACGCGCCGTCTCGACCTCGGCAATCCGCTTCTGCAGTTCCTTACATTCCCTCTCGCACTCGCGGAGCCTGTCGAACTCCTCCGGCGACATTGATACTCTCGTCTCAGTCATAACTTATACCTTTAAATAAACATACCCGTCAACACGCCACAGCCAAAGATGAGCACGAGGATTACGATGGCATACTTATCCCACACGGAACGCTGGATAATCCTGTCGCCGTGCTCTACACCTTCAAGGTCATAGATGGCTTTCAGCACATTGTCGTACTTGTCTTCCACGGACACACCGTTCATGCAGGCTCCTTTAATCACATCCAAGACGGCATTCGCGCCATGCTCATACTCAACGGCGCAAGCAGCCCTCGACTCCTCCTGGCAGTTCCATCCGTGGGCCAATGCCATGCGCTTAATGCTTAATGTCTTTCTTTCCATATTATTTATCTTTCATTCCTTCGTGATAAAATTGCCACATCAGGTTCACTATCAAAACAAACGTAAAGTTAGTGAATGTCGGCTTGTTGTCAAATAACCAGCAGACGAAAGCATACGCAACGAATGATACAATGAGTATTATGATGGTTATCAGAAATGAAAACAAATATCTCATCCGTCAGTCCTCCTTCACAAATTTCTCATTTTCCAAGAACCACGTCATGCGGTTCTCGTTGTCGCAGCCCTCCATGTCGCTGTCCTTCCACAGTTGGCAAGCCTGCTTGCGGCTGATGCCAGCAGCGTCGGCAATCTCAACGGCCATCGACGGCTGATCCTCGTAGCGCACAAGGTGGTCGATGGCAAACCATACGCCCGTGATAAACTCTTGTCCTGTCATAATTTATATGTCATTTGTTTCAATTTCAATCTCCTGACCCTCGTGGAAGCACTCCTTCACCTGATCGTTCGGTCTGAGTCTGATTCCTATCGAAGGACTAAACCAACCCTCGCCATACGAAGAACGCTCCACGCCTATGATGGTGAACACCTTGTCGCACGCCGTGACGGTGGACCCGCAAGGCACCTTGCATCTGGAGAGGCGTTTGTCAGTGACAGACAATATCCATCCTCTCCCTATGATGTTATACATTCCCTCTATCTTGACTTTCATCCGTCAGTCCTCCTTGTTTGTCTTCTTCCTTGTCGGGCCACCAAGCCCATGCAGCACTCTCGGCGCGGCTGATCATCCAAGGTTCGATGCCCTTGACAATCTCGTCGTAGTATGCCCATGCCACGGGCAACTGCTTGCGCCCCTCGCTGTCGTGAAATTCACACTCGGCTGGCCGCACGTCGGCGGATAAGAACCGCACGGATTCAAACACGTACTGACCTTCTTTCAGGTCTTTTCTCGTAAACGCCATCAGCACGCGTCGCTTTCCAGGACTCTCCGTGGCAGGCTGCCACGTGAACGAGGTCGGCTTCATGTCTGGGTATTTGTTTTCGACCATCGTGAAAGGTCTCTCCAGTCCGTGCTTCTTATCCCACGTTCTCAGTCGCGGACATGACACGTCTGGTGTGCAGCCTATCAGTTGGCCGTCAATCACTCTTGTGTGAGGGTTGCATGTGTAGCAATAGTAACCCTTCTCGCACAGCGTACCCAACTTGTTGAACTTGCATTTCTCGCGGAACTTGATGCGCTCCTTGGGCTCCAATATCCATCTGTGCCCGTACTGGTTCTTCTTTAGAACCTTAAACTCTATTAGTTTCTTTTCTGCCATAATTCCTTTTATTTATTTAATCCGTGGTTTTCTTTTTCAGCGTCACCTCCCAGCCAAGCGACTCGATACGGCTGACGAGCCATGTCAAGTCATCGCGGTGGTCGTAGGCTTCCTGCATGGCGGCTTCACGTTTTTCTTCCTCGCGCTGTTCCCGCTCAAGACGCTCTTCCTTCTCGCGCTGTTCCCACTCAAGACGCTCTTTCTTCTCGCGCTGACGGCGCTGACGGTCGCGGCGCATCACCTGCCGTCGCACCAGCTTTACATTGTCGTACTGACGGCTGTCATCAGCGACGAGGATGTATAGTTTCTTCAGTTCGTTGGCTGACAGCACGGCATAACATCTAAGAAACCCATCCACTTTGTCACGCTCCTCGCTGGCCGAGATAGCCCAATAGTAGTAATAGCTCTCGTCACCATTTTGGTACGTGCTTTCGTCGGCACTGTATGAGAACAGCACGCCGCGCAGTGTCATCTGTAGCGCCAGCCAGAGCATTTCCATCTGGGTAGCTATCTCCGTACCTTCCGAGCACCCGTGGTCGGCAATGTTTGCTGCAATCCGCTCACACTTCTGCTGTATCTTCTCGCGTATCTCCATATCGCTTACCGCATCGTTCAGTCCTCCTTATGTTCCTTTGCCCACTCCTCGCTAATCTGGTCGAGTTCGTAGATTTCGTCGCATACTCTAGTGCTCCGTTTGCTTTCATAACTTTATAATTTACTTAGTTCACCTATTAACATTGCAATCTGAGTAGCAACACTATCATCCACATGATACATTGCTTTATTAAGTGCCTTCATCTGCTCAACACTCGGCTTCCAGTGCTTCTGCTCTTTAATAGCATCTTCCTTGCCTTTGTCATAGGCTTTCTTAGTGGCCATTAAAAGAGAAATACTTTGGTCATAAGTTATACCAGCATTATTTGCAATTTGCCAAATTTGACTATCAACTTCTTTTGAAAGTATTGGTTCAGCAGGCTTTTGCTCACCTTGCTTTTCGATCCAGGCTATCCAGGTTTCTCCATTATTAGGCAGAGTTTGTCCCTCCTGTTTTTTAATAAAAGCAATTAACTCTTTCCTTATTCTCTCATCCTCACTCTCTCTGAGTTCGGGGAATATTTCTTCAAGGATTCCAATAGTTACAGCAGACTCTGTGTCCTGCTTTGCCAGCATTGCAGCCTGTACTGCTTTCTCATACTTCTCTTTGTAGTCAATTGTTGCCATAGTTACTCATTTTAATTACTGGTTCAATATCATACTTGTCGCTTACTAACATTTCAGCACTATATTCCAAACGTCTACATTGTGTTTTAAACAACTCTATTTTTTCTTCTCTTGTCATATCGCTTTATATTATTTCATATTACTTCAATACCAGTCTGAGCGCAAACAGCGCGTCGCCTTTACTTACCCCCTCCAATACGGAGTCATAGACACGCTCCAGGGCGCGGGGGTTGATATCCTTGATGCGGTTCAGTTCTGGAACCGTCAGCTTATGTCCTGCCAGCGTCGCAATCTTAAACACCATCGCCGTGCGGCTCAGTCCGTTACCTAGAAATTTATTCGCCATAGTCTTATACCTTTTATATATAGTTATATGTTACTATTTGGTCACGGGGTCAGACCCCTTGACCTTTCAGTCCCTGTAATAATCGTCTCTCCATTGCGCCTTGAAGGGTGATTTCTTCGTGCCGTCGCCTACGACCTCGACACGGCGCAGGTTGGTGCAGCCGCTTTCGAGGTATTCGACGAACGGGCGAGGCTCCCTGCTGATGAGTTCGAGCATAAGGAACGTCTGCTTTTCCTGTGACAACCGCTTCGGCATTTTTAGGTCGTTGCAGATGAAGTGCGTGACCCCGCCATTGTCGCGATCGCCACTTGTCAGTGACTCGGCTGCCAGCCGTACCCAATGGATGGCCTGCGCTTCCTCGTGCAGATTGATTGGTTTATTCTCCATCGTTCCAACCTAATACATTGTGAATATAGTCCACGCTTTTGCGGTAGTTCTTCGAGGCGAGGAACTGGTCGCGGCGGTGCTGCTTCTCTATCTCTATCAGACGGTGACGCTCGCGGCGCTCTGCCTTGTTCTCACGCTTGGCCTTTTCGTCCATGTAGATGTTGTTGCGCAGCGTGGGGTCGTCGATGATTTCGTTCAGCAGTCGGGTATTGTGCTTCAAGAGCCATTCCTTGACCACGTTCTGCGTAAGCCAGCCTGGGTGCTCCATGAGTGCCGTGCGCAGACTTTCCTCGTCCACTCGCAGTATGTGACGGTTCTCGTCGTCCATTCCCACCACGTCGTTAATCTTCAGATGCAGTTCCATATCGGTCAGTCTTGCGCTTTGCCTTGCTCACAGCCATTCAGTTTGCCATTGAGGTTCATCATAAACTCCTCGTCCTTTTCGGGGTTTATCAGCTGACCCGTGTAGCCTCGGTGCCGCAGTTCGTTGGCCAGTGCCCACTCGCTGACGTTCTCCAGTTCGCGGCTCGTCGTGTAGTTCTCGTCGTAGAACTTCTTGATCTTTGCGCCCCACTCTCGCTCCAAGTCGAAACGGCGGTTGGCAATCATAATGCGCTGCTGGTTCAGCTTCTCGCGCTTGGCTCGCAGTTCCTTCACTTGGCGGTCGATGGCCGCAATTTCTTCCTTCACTTCGCCCTGCATCTTTGCAATGGCTGTCAACTCTGCGCCTTTCTGAGTGCGCAACTCTCTCATCTGGTTCTCAAATTCAATCTGTGTCATAATCTTGAATGTTTTTAATTGATGAAAAATAATTCTTTCAGTCGCTACGCTTTGTGAAAGCGCTAAAGCGATTACGTGTAATCAGCGGTTCTTTATCACCACCTTGCCCGACTTGATGTCCTCGCGGTGGCCGTCGATAGCCTCCTGCAAGGCTCCATTGTGCTGCACGTCGGCAGCGGCCACGGCCATCAGCACCTTTCGTTCTTCGTTCATATCTTCCATAGTTTTATTTGTCATTAAACATACTCCAGTCCTTGCCGACGGAATGCGGATAATTCAAGAGATCGTCAACGGCTGCGGGGGTATAGATAGTCTCCAGCAGGTCTCGCACTGATTGTTTCCAGTACACCGTAGCCTTGCCGTCAGTTATCCGCATCACGTCCTCGATGAAGTGCAGGCAGTCCTTAACTTTGTAAGCATCGAACTTATGCTCGCCAAACTCAAACGGCTTGCGCACCAGTCGCGTGTTGTTCGTCAGTAGTCCGATCTTGAAGTGCTGGCAGCCCGCATTCAGTGCCTGATAAATCATGTCGAGCGAAGAAGGGAAGTCGATGACAGGCTCGACGCTCGCCCACAAATGAACATTCTCGCCGCCTTCAAAATCCTTAACGTGAGCCATATCTTTGATACGCTGTTCATTGGAGCAAGCATTTGGTTCCAACTCATCGTGTCCAGTCAAGGTGTAACCGATGGCGAGACTACGGAGATGTTCGTAATAGTATTCTGATTCTATATCTCTACCTAAACGAGTAAGAATAGGCGTTCTTACCAAGCAAATCCACTCGCGGCAGAAGTTCGTACTCTTTGTCAGTAGAGTGACAGGGATTCCTTTATGGATGCTATCGGCGCCAATTCTGACAAACAGTATTCTTGTTTCCTCGGCGCACGGATCACTTGTGAACGTCATAAACAGCCCGCCGTCGCGGATAATCTCGTCGCGGTGCTCGATAATCTCCGCCATTGCCAGGTGGAAGGCGTGTTCATCATTCACCACGCCCTTCTTCAGCGTGGCCACATTCCCGCCGAGCGTCTTCGCACCGGGACCGCTCTTCAAATAGCAGTACAGGCAGCCATTCCGACACCCGAGATATGGATTCACACTCCATCGCCCATATTCTTCCGCATTCCCCTGTGGACGGGAAAGGATTTTCAATGTTTTGCCCATAGTCACCTCTCCACACCAGCTAGTTCCTTCACTTTGTTAAGCATCGCTTCAAATCCATCCGCATAATAAATGTCGAGGATTTCGCGGAGAACAGCACGGGTGCTGTCACTCACTTCATTCTGTTTCTTCTGTTCCATAATCATTTTTGCTATTTTGTTTCTTCCATTCCATATAACTTCGCCCGTATTTCTCGACTATTGCCATGATACGAGGGTGATTGGGCAATGATGAATAAAGGCCGCTCCATAGGTTGTATTCCTTTTCATTGAGACCTCGCCGTGCATGGTGCCCATGTTTTGCAAGGAACCGCTCATATTTGTCGATACGCTGTTCCTCTTGCATGGTGCGGCGGCGTTTGACGTCAAGAGCCATCAGTTCCTGAACGTCTTCACGGTCTGGATGTTTTTTCCGGATTCTCTTCCATCTGGCGTAAAGTTTTGGTTCGTCGCGAAAGCGAGGAAAACAGCCATTCTCCTCATAATAGGCACGCACGTCATCACAGATTTTCTTAAACTGGTCAGGCGCATAGCCATATTCCTTGATCAGTGCCTGTACTTCGGGATGGTCGCGATGAAGTTTTGTTAGTGATTTCCATTTCGCGCCTGGTACACCCTCTGCAAGTTTCGGCAACCGCCCGTTGTCGTCGGTGAACTGACGAACTATTCGCAAAGCATTATCGACCTGAGTGCTCATGCGGTCGTATGGGGAATAGTTGTCAACTATCTCCTTCACACCCGGGTGGTCTGGATAAGATTTTAAAAGATGTCTCCAAATGTATTGAGTGTTTCCGTCTCTTGCCTTTGGTAGATAGCCCTTCTCCTTACAATATTCCAGAACCATGGCGATACGTTTATCCACAGAAAATGTAGGCATGCGAAACTTGCCATACTTCTTTCTAAGTTCAATCGTCAATGGGTTTGCCGGATGATGGGCTTCGAGATAACGCCACTCTGGTATTTTAGAAAGAGAGCTTGTTTTCGACTCACATATTTCAGTCACGGTCTTGGCGTATTGTGCTATCTTTTTATCCTCGGCGGCTTCGTTGTCTCGGCGCACCTTTTCTACGTACTCATGTACTACTGGGTGATCAAGGTGATGCTTGCGAGCATTCTTCCATATAGCCTCTATTTGACCCTCTTTCTTTCCGTTCTTGCGCTTCGGCAACCGCCCGTACTCGTCGTAGAAGTCGGTAAACATCTTCAGGCTCTCTTCAAAGGTGTGCTTTCTATATCCGAGATGCAGACCATACTTACTGATATACGCCTGCACCTCTGGGTGGTTGTATGCGTTGGTGAGCAGCCACCGCCAGTGTCGGTACTCGTTTTGTTCTTTCAGAGAGGATGGCATGCGGTGGTGTTCCTTCTCAAAAACACGCACAATAGCCAATCGGTCATCTGTCCCGAGATGACTAAACTCTTCTGGAACCAGTTTTTCAATCAGTTCACGAACAGACTGCGTATAGTCTATGATTTCAAATCGTTTTGGGTCCGAGCTTTCTCTTGGCTCTGGCTGCAGACGTTCATACTCGTCATAGAACTCTTTGACGGCAGTTGTGGTCGTGAGGTTGTCTACCATGTCAAGCACGATAGGGTTGTTGGTGTTTGATGTTGTCAGCACTCGCCCGAGCTGCTGCATATAGATGATACGGCTCTCGGTGGTGCGCAGCATGATGACGGCTCCGACGTCTGGGACATGGATGCCCTCGTTAAGCATATCGACACAGAATATTAGACGCACACCGTCACCGTCGTTGGCCTCGAAGTCCTGCATCACGTCACGCTGCTGTCGTCTGGTCAGATTGCTATGTATTGTGCCACAAAAGGCAATCTCAAATCCAGCCTTATGAAACCATTCTATCGTTTCGTCTCGCATTGATGGCAGCCGTTCTATTCTCGGACAGAACACAATGATGCGCTTAATTGTTTTTTCGATATGTTTCTGCAGGATGCGAACCATACCGCTCGACTTTTCCCAGTCCAGTTTTGTGTTACTGAGACGATAGATACGTTCGCGCTTTTTCTCTTTGCTGATTCGGCGGCTTTTGCTGATGCGGACAATGGCATCGTTCACAATGTCATTGAAATTGAAGATACCAGTGATGTATGTAGGTATTGGAAGGATCTTCTGTGCCCATGCCTCTGCTATCGACATCTGCGATGCGATATTCCTGCCAAATAACTCGTCGGCCATGTCACGGTCATCGTGCGACCGGATAGGTGTGGCCGTCAACCCAAGTACCTTCGCGTTTTGTTGGTTCTCTACCAATAGCCTGACTGCGGCACCCCATTCATCACCGCCGATACGATGAAACTCGTCGAGCACTATCAAATCGTACTCGTTTGTTAGGTTGAGTACGTTCAGTATCAGCCATTGATAATTGCGGTATTCTACATGATCTTTCCAATCAAGCAGGCTACGTATCTGATTCAGCACGAATTTGCCAGGTGCCAATACCAACACCTTATCAAACGACTCGGCCACGGCTGCGGCAATGTACGACTTACCCGTGCCAGTCGGGTGACACACGCAGGTCATACGGCTCGTCTCCAGCGCCGCCATCACCTTTTTGTAGGCTATCTTGTTATGCTTCTTCAGGATGGTTCTCATATCTATATATTATTTCCTGTTCTGAATAGGGAAACGCTCTTTGAGCGCTACCAGCTTCGGATTGTCGGCATAACGCCGCTTGAAGCGAGACCAGTGACGGGCGAGTTTCTTCTCCGTCCGGTCGCTTGTATTATTCGACGGCATCCGTCCATGTTCATCCGCATACGCTTTGATATCGTCAAGGATGGCATCTATGTCGAGCAAAGGTTTACCAGGGTTGTAACCATACTTGCTGGCAAAGCTCTTGACCTCTGGAACGTTAATGTATGTGGATTGCAACCGACTCCATTGGCGATAGATGTCCCCGTCGCTCTTCTTTGGCAGTCGTCCGTGCTCGTCAGACCATCTGCGTACTTCGCTAAAGAAGTCCTCATAGGATTGGCGACGCGGCTTGTAAATATCATATATTGCCTGAATTTCCGGATCTTCTGCTCTCAGCCTATCCATTCTGTACCTCCATGCCTCTCGTAGCCTTTCCTCTTCTGGTACACTTTTGAGCGGCAGGCGGTTATGCTTTGCAACAAAGGCCTTTATCTTGGCCTTCACTTCCTCGTCGCTCATTTTCCTGCCGTTTGCCTCCTTGACTTCTGCAAGTTCCTGTACTTTCGGATGGGCACTATATGTCTTCAGAAGACTGTTCATCAGATTCACCAACAGCCGTTCATTATGGTTGGCAGTATATATAGGGCGCCTGCCCTTAGCTACAATAAAGTCTATCACTTGTTGCGCTTCCTTAGCAACAGTCTCATCGCTTTTCTTGCGACTGTACTTTTGCATCAGTTCCTCCAGTTCGGGTATGGCTTTCTTCCTGTTGGCTTTCTGCAGGATTTTCAAGTTCACACAGGCCTTTCCGTCCTTCTTGTTTGGCAGGCGGTTTTCTTTCTCCGCGAAAGCCTCCAAGTCTGCCATACGTTCTTCAATAGACTTGTACAGTGCTCTCTTTTTCTTGCCATATTTCTCCCAAAGTGCCACCACTTGCGGATGATTTCTGAGTCTTCTGTGTACGGAGTCGGCGAGGTTAAACTCATCGGTCTTAACCTTGCTCATTATCCGCTCTGGCAGTCTGTCGTTCTTCTCAACAAAGTCGAGGTATTCCTGTAACAGCCTGTCGTCGCTTTTGACAATACTATATTTTTCCTTCAATTCCAGAACCCTTGGGTCACACGGATTTTCATCGCGCAATCCTGCATATATTCTGTATTCTTTGCATTCCTGTTCATTAGAATCCTTTGTTCTGCTTGGAAGAAAGCCCTTTTCCTTGACATACCGCTGAAGCCATTCGATTTTCTCTTCCCGTGTCATTTCGGCATGGTATTTCGCCACCAAGTCTTTTACCTCCTGTCGATTGCCATATCTGTCGCGCAACAAATACCAGTTATTCTTTTCTTCTATGTTATCACGCTTTCCAGGCACACGTCCGAATTTGTCACAGAAAGCCGTTGCGCGGGCCAAACGATCCTCAAATGAAACGGGAACCCAATCCACCGGCACCAGCTTCTCGATGGCCTGACGGATGCCCAGCGTGTAGTCATACACCACAAAGTCCTTGGGCTCGCTGGGCTCGCGTTCTTCGTCATCAACATTCTTCTGATGGGCATACCAGTCGAAGCCCTCCTTGATGTCATGCACGAGGTTGGTGGTCGTGATGTTGTCCACCATGTCGAGGATGACGGGCTTATCCGTGTTTGCTGCAGTCAGACATCGACCTATCTGCTGCAGGTAGATGATTTTCGACGACGTGGTGCGCAGTAGTATGACCGCATTCACACGTGGGATATGCACACCCTCGTTCAGCAGGTTCACACTCAGCATCAGCTTCACGCCGCCCTCGCCGAAGTCGTCGTCCTCGAAACCGTCCATCGCCGCCTTCAGTTCCTTGTCTGGCATATAGGCATGGACATTATATACCTCTGCCACCTTCCTTCCCGCACGACGGAACCACTCGCGCACCGTCTGCTCCATGTCCTTCAGATGCTCCACGTTACCGCAGAACACGATGATACGCTTCGCTCCTTCGTCAATGTGCTTGCGAATAATCTGCGGCATACCCTGCGAACGCTCCCAGTCGAGGCGCAGGTTGTTCACCCGCGTCAGCCGTACCTTCTTTTCCTTCTCGTCGATACGGCGGCTCTTGTTGATGCGGTCCTCAATATCTGAAACCACCTTGTCAAACTCAAACAAGCCAGTCACAAAGCGTGGGGTAGCGAGGATATTTCTGTCCCAGGCGTCCTTCAATGTCATGTACGATGCGATATTGCCCTCAAACAGTTCGTCGGCCATGTCGCGGTTGTCGTCGAGGAAACGGATTGGTGTGGCGGTGGTACCGAGCACCTTCGCCTGCAGGTTCGCTTCGAGCAAGCGGTCCACGGCCTCGCCCCATTCAGGTGCACCGGCACGGTGGAACTCGTCCAGGCAAATCAGGTCGTAGCCCGTTGGTGATTCTCCCCGATACATCAGCAGAGAGTAGGTCATATATTCCACCGTCCCTGCGTCCTTTGCCTTGTCGCGCCACGCCAGCACAGAATGCACCTGGTCGAGCACGAACGTGTTAGGCCCGAGTATCAGCACCCTCATAAAGCTCTCGCTGACAGCGGCAATCAGATACGACTTGCCCGTGCCGGTCGGATGCACCACACAGGTGCGGTCGGCAGTCTCGAATGCCCGCATCACTTTCTGATAGGCCGTCTTGTTGTGTGATAGTAACTGCGTTCTCATTATTTATATTATTGTTTATATCCTATTTAGCATAATCGCGATTCGCATTATTTTTTCTGAGAAATGGCATTATTGCCTTTCGGGTGCAAATTTACAATTTAAATCTTTATTATCTATCATTTTAATAGGATATTTTGATATTTTTAATTATTTGTCACATTTCGAAAACCGCCTTGCCCTATCTTTGCAACAACAAAACCAACAATTAAAAATAGGCGATATATATGAGTCAACCCTCACCGAATTACATTGAGAAGGTAGTCAGGTGGACCTACGGACAGGTCGACCTGGCGAAGATGAACATTCCGCTGCCAGGACAGTTCCGTGCGCGGCTGGCCTTGGAGTGCTATATGCTGTGGCAGCAAAACAAAAGTGCCAACGTAAGGCGCATCGTGATGAACATTGCAGCGCGGGATTATTCGACACTGATGAAAAATGCCGAGTTGGGAAATGTCGAAGCACAGGCAATGGTACAGGCGCTCGGCATCCGGCGCAACGACCAGGGCGTGGTGTCGGCACGGCGCGAGACGGAGATTGCCAACGATATCTATGTCGTGAATCAACTCGTAGGCCGTCTGTCGGTGGCGAAGAACCATATCCAGCGGGCGATGTACGAGGACAACATCGAGTGGCTGATACAGTTCGGTAAGAAGACGGGCAACGTGACGGCCATGCGCGAGGCACAACGAAATCTGGAGAAGATCAACAATGACTTCAAGGAGGATGCGAACCCTGCCGATGCCATGAAGCCGGGAGCAGAGCGGAATATCACTTCTGATATCAGTATAATTAAACCAGACAGGACATGCTACACACCTGAAGAACTTCGTGCCTTTGCTAAAAAAATCGGAGCAAAATTCGAGGATGTTCAGGAGTTCATCGAGGGGCAGGACGGCATGATGGTGCCTGCGGATGAAAACGACAGCGACGACAAAGAAGAGCAGGAACAGACCGACGAACCCGAACAGACCAACGAGCCTGACACGTATGACCCGTTTGCGAGATGAAGAAAGACATATAAAACATAATAACTTTTTCTTAGATAAAAAGGACATAAGATTTTGTTCTTTTGTTCTTCTGTCGAAAAAAGAATATGATATGAGCAGAAAAAAGAAACAGACGATGGACTGGGATGACGACCCGGCGGGGCAGGAACTGATGCCCGAGGTGGAGGTGGCGAAGGTCAGTCTGCGCGACTTTATCGTGCCGGCAAAGGTGACGGCCTTCGTGAACGGCTACGTGCCGTGCAGCGAGGGCGACGACGGCTACGAGCAGTTCGACGATGCAAGGCTGCGCGAGGTGTTCAAGGCTTACGTGTGTTCGCTGGGCGACCCGCTGGCGCTCTACGTTGAGGACTTGCAGATGGCGGGCTTCCGGATGGCCTGTTCGATCGTGACTGGCGAACCGTGCGTCTTCGCCAGACGGAAATCTTAGATAATAAGAACATAAGGAACAAAAGGGCTATGGCAGACAGCGTAGATATATATATGAACAAGCCGCAGAGGATGAATCACATCATTCAGGCACATGATGTCAGGGGTGTTGCATCCAGACGTGTCGGAAAGACGGATGGCATAGGCGACAGGGTGTTTCTTGTCGCAAAGAGCATGCCGCAGGGCATGGGTGCGTGGGGCGGTATCTCTCGCCCGCAGCTCTATTGCAAGTTGATCCCTGCCGCGTTGAGTGCCATGAGCAGGTTCTACGGGTTGACGCCTGGCGTACATTACGGTCCTGGCAAGCCGCCGTCGTGGGTGCCACGACCAATTACCGATTTAAGGAATTATTCGGATGCCATCTGGTTTGCAAACGGCTTTATATGGGCGGCTATCAGTATGGCACAGGTGGCATCGGCCAACTCTTACACTTTCAATCACGCCATCTTCGACGAGTGCCGATTTGCCCGCAAGCAGAAAATCTACGAGGAACTGGTGCCCGCCATCAGCGGACAGACACATCCGTTCGGCGACCCAGGCTTCTCGCGTGAGAACCCGCTCTATTGCGGAACTTATTTTGTGTCGGACGCCTCGCTGACCATCAAGGGCGCATGGCTCGAACAGGAGGAAGAGAAACTCGACGAGAAGCCGATGCTCGGGCCGTTTACGGATATGACCTACCGTCAGATTCAGGAGGAGTTGGAGGCGTTTGCCAAGGACGTCATCAAGTGGAACGACTTCTTCTATTATGCCAAGAAGGAGGGTCGGCAGCCGATGGAGGTGAAGCCCGAGAAGAAGAAGGCGATAGAGGCGCTCTTCGAGGCGGTCGAGAAGCGCGAGGGTCCTTACCGCATCATCCCCCGTCAGTATGCAGCCGACTCGAAGGGCTGCGTGAACATGCTCGTGTCGTATAAGTTAATCTCGCAGGACGATGCCGAACTGCTATTCAACCACAAGTATCTCATCACGAAGGAAGATCAGTTTGAGTTGATGAAACTGAACATCCCCAACAATGCCTACCTGAAGCGCATCCAGCAGCTCAGGGCGAGCGCGTTCTACTGCTGGCGGGCATCGACCTTGGACAATGCCGACATCGTGACGTTTGAGTATATCGCCCAGATGTATCGCGAGTTGCCAAGCGGCGTGTTCGGTACGTCAATCCTCAATCTTCGCAAGCGTAAGGCTAACGACGGATTCTACACCAACCTCGACATCGAGAACGTGCATGGCTACATTCCCGACGACGCACCGTGCATCGACAAGAGCGTGACGCTGCAGACCGCCACGCAGATCAAGAGCGGAGCGAAATACACGGAGCAGTATGAGGCATACGACTTCGACCGGCTGGCCCGTGTCGATGACTGTACGCAGGACGGTGACGTGGTGGACATGCTGCCGTTGCACATCGCTTTCGACTACAACGACAAGATGAACTGTATCGTCACGGGGCAGGTGTATAAGCGCGACGGGGTGGAGTGCCTCTGCGTGCTCGGTTCGATGTACGTGCAGTACGAACGCAAGCTCTACGCGCTGCTGGATGACTGGAACCGCTACTACGGGCCGCACAAGAACCACAACCGCACAGTGTATTACTACTACGACTCGACCGCCAAGTTCAAGGGCTATGCCATCGAGAAGAACCTCGACTTCAAGGACACCATCATCGGGCAGCTGCAGAAGTATCAGTGGGACGTGATCGGCATCGACATGGGCCACCCGATGTTCCACACCGAGAAATGGAAAATCATCAACGAGGCACTGGGCGGCTTTGCCTATCCCGGCATCCGCATCAACCGCATCAACAACGAGGCACTTATCCTGGCAATGGAGCAGGCCGAGATTAAGGTGAGCTACACCGGCACGTCGAAGACCATCAAGAAGGATAAGTCGCAGGAGAAGAAGGTCGAGACCGAAGACAACCCGATGGCTACCCGTACCGACATCACCGACGCCTTTGACTCGCTGTATATCGGTGTGAAGCTGTTCCGCTTCAGAACCTCACTTCTGATGACCCCGGGCGGCAGGTAGTCCCACTTTGAAATCGGCTTATCAGTAACTTTACGACACAAAACAAAACAAAGACGAATATGGTTAGAAAGAAAACAAATCCAAAGAAGTCCGCCTCGCTGCCCGTTCCCGACGGCATGGAGATGGGAAAACCCTACAACCCCATCGTGACGGTCGAGGGGCCCGATCAGTTCTATAAGGAGGCCGAGCGACTGCGCAAGGAAGGCTTCGTGGCACTGCCCAACGCCCTCGGTGGTGGAAACGGCGGTGCGCGAAACGACTACGCCGAGTATATCAACGAGCGACTGGCCTGTGACGAGGATGGACGACAGGGCAAGGGCGTATTCCCCCTGCTCCACGTGAGCAGCGGTTGCGCTCAGCCAGTGACGGCGGCAAACGGCCACAAGGGAAGTTACATCACCTGGGGCTGGGGCAACAAGATTCCCAACGTGGTATCTTTCTTCTGCTCCCTCCTACCCTACACCGCCGCAGCCCTAAAGTTCAACATCGACCTCTGTACGGGTATGGGACCGAAACCGATGTATGCCTATACGCAGTACGTCGGTGGCAACATCACCGAGAAGACGATTAAGTACGATGATGCCGGCACGCTGCTTCGCGGAATGATCCGTGACCTGCAACTGCAGCTGGTGAAGCTCGAACAGGAGCATCCCGAACTCGCCGATGGCGACGACGATTTAGACATAAGAACAAAAGAACAAAATAATCTGCAGCAGGAAAATATGTCCTTACGTCCTTCTGTCAAAAAGGAGTCCGCAGCCGAGCAGATGCGCGACGACATCAACGAGCAGATAGATCAACTTCGCAAAGACCTCGCCGTGTGGGAGGAGACCAATGCTCAGGTGCAGGCGTTCCTGAAGAACAACAACCTGCTCGACACCTTCCAGCACCTCTATTCAGACATGCTGCAGTACAACATCTGCTTCCCCGAGTTCGAGCTCCAGCAGACTTACCTCGTGGAGACGGGTCGTAAGAAGGACAACGGCGAGATCGAGATGCAGCCCGTTCCCGCCTCGATGTGGAAACCGAAAATCACGGGACTCAAATGGCGCAACGCGAAGACCATGCGACTCGAACAAATGAATGACCAAAACCAGATAGAACATGTTTACATCAGCAACCAGTGGATTTCATCCCCAGAATCGACCGTCCCAACGAAGGACAGTGATTTCAAGATCGACGCTCTTCCCTCCCTCTCCTATCAGTCGCCAACCACAGACCTGGAAGGGATTACTCGAAAAGCCCGAACCGCTCGAACTAAGAAAGACGACCGACCCACTCATGTAGCCATGCCCGTGGCGTATAATGAGTACGGACATCCCTACTACCCCGTGCCGGCGTGGTACTCCATCTTCAGCGGCGACGTCTACACCTATGCCTCGATACTTATCTCCGACCGCAAGAAGCGCCGCGACAACGCCAACGTCATCGGACGCATCCTGTATCTCAGCGACGAGTATCTGCAGCGCCTCTACTACCAGCGCGGCGACGATACCGACGATAAGAAGAAGGCCCGCTTCAACGAAATCATCTCCGAGATCAACTCGTTCCTAAAGAACCGCGACAACATGGGTGAACCGCTCGTGGCCTATAATTTTAAAGATTCGGACGGCAAAATTTACAAGTCATGGGAAATCGTCGAGATTCAGGAGAACTCGAAAGAGACCGCCGAGGCCAACAAGGAGGAACTCGCCGAGATTTCGAGCATCATCCTCTTCACGTGGGGCACCGACTCGACGCTCATCGGAAACACGCCTGGCACGACCGTCCGCAGCGGCGGCACCGACCTGCGCGAACGCTACCTGCTGAAACAAGTCAACATGAGTACCATGCAGAGTCAGGTGCTGAACACCCTCGATGTCGTGAGCCAGTACAACCAGTGGGACCCGCATCTCTGTTGGCGGATTAAGAAAGAAGTCCTCACCACGCTCGATAACAGCAAGACCGGCATCACCGAGGCCGAGAATAATTAAATAAAAAGAACATAAGAACAAAAGATTATGATAATCACCACCATTGAAGAGCTTCGCCTCTGCTTCCCAAGCCACGCCATCGACCACATCGACGCATTTGTGGGCTATATCGACAACTCCGAGCACGAGTTCCTGCTCCAGCCACTCGGACAGCCGCTGTATGACAAACTGTGCGACTGGTACGACCAGAACAAACCCGCGATGACCACCATCGACGACCGTCAGGCGGGGTATTACAACAAACTCCTGCTTATCGCCCAGCGGTGCGTCGCCTTTGACGCCATGTCGAGAGCCATCGACCAGCAGGCCATCTCGATCAACGGCTCCGGCATCAACTTCGCCAGCGCCGAGGACTACAAGACTGCCGACCGCGACAGCATCAACGCCGCCAAGCAGTCGTATCAGAAGGAGGCCCACAGCGCCCTCAACCGCCTGCTCTACACGCTGGAGCAATGGACGGCACAGTGCCCCGAGGCCGAGGATGCAAAGGAAGATACGGAGGAGTTGTTCGAGATCTGCAAGTTCTGGCGCAGCAGCCGCTACTTCTACCTCGCCGCACAGTTGCTGATCCCGTCCGCCACCGTCCTGCAGGAATACCTGAATATCTACGACAGCCGCGAGAAATTCATCCAGATGCTGCCCGACCTGCACTTCATCCAGGAGGAACAAATTGCTCCTGCGATTGGCGAAGACTTCTGCGAATACCTTGTGGGCATGCAACTTAAAGGCGGCACCAAGCGCGACGCCACCGCCGCTGTGTCGAGTAAGCCGAAAGTATTGGCTGATGATTCCGCGATACCTGCTACCACCCGCAGATTGCTGCATAAGCTCCGCAAGATCGAGGCCACACTGCTAGAAGGACGCACCAAGGTCATCAAGGTGGATAAAGACCGCCGTATCGCAGCCCACGACGAGGGTGTGCGCCTGCTCGGCCAGTTCCGCGAGTACTGCCAACAGCATCAGGATGATATCCTCCACGACCTCGGCGACCAGGCCGAAGTCTATGAGCACAGTCCGCTCTATGTCAAGCCCGCGCCCGAAGTCCCCGCCACCGACACCCCGTCACCCTGCGGCTGCGACCACGACTCCCTCAACGGCCCCGGCATGGCTATGCTCGTCACCGCCCCGTTACTATAAATATATAAAGGTATGTTTGAACTCGACAAAGTTTTGGAATACTGGGCGACCATCTACCGCCCCATCAGTCACAACCCCTCCGTAAAGTCGAAGGACAAGCGCTTCTTCCGCATCTAGGAGATTGACCTGCAGAGCGAGTGGAGCCGCAATATGAACACCATCGACAAACCGTATTGACGAGTGATTCAGCTTTCATTTCTAACATAATCGAGGGTGGGCAGTCGTGAGATTGCCCGCTTTTTTTCAATGTTCCAATTTGGAACCTTGAACGATTTTATCTTAATATATTATAAAATGTATATAGGAAATTTGCACGTTTCGCAGATTATGCCTATCTTTGCAACGTCTAAATCAATTCAGCGGCACGAAGATGTAACGAGCCGCGACGAGCGGCATTTTTTGTGCCCGTAAGTGAAAGGAATACATCAAGCCAAACGGCACCGCGTGGGGTAACGGATAACGTCCCCAAAGGTCTCAGTTGAATTGAACCTTGACAGCGCGTAGTGCCGTTTATTTATTGTCAAAAAATCAATTCAGTATGAAGCCAACAACTAATGTCCGTGCGACCTACCCTATCTTCATGGAGATAGCCCGTCGCCGCCAGTCCATCCGCAGGGTGCTCAGCCGCCTGACAGCCCCGCAAGTGATTAACCCTAACGACGCTGCCTTATGAACCGCTCCGACATTGATCCCGAGATGCAGGAGCTGATGGCACTGCTCTCTAAGGCCGTCGTGCCGCGCAACCGCCGCAAGGCCGTAGTAAAAGTAAACGCTCACGCGCCGTATTATTCACGCAACAGATATAGAAGTTATTAAAAGGAAGAGATATGCCAAACCACAGAATTACCAACGAGGAATTTATTCGCAGAGCGAAGGCTATGCACGGTGACAAATACGACTATTCTCTAACGAGATACACCGTTTGTGCCGAGAAAGTCAAAGTCAAATGTAATCGTTGCGGAAAGGTACACGAGATACTTCCTCTTAACCACCTGAAAGGCAATGGAGGTTGCAAATGCTATTCCTTCGACACCACTGAGGACTTCATTGCCAAGGCAATAAAAAAATACGGGGACTTTTATGACTACTCTAAAACAAATTATAAGAGCGAGAAATCGGACGTAATAATAACTTGCCCTATTCATGGAGATTTTAAGAAGAAGCCTGGACTTTTTCTGCAAGGGTACGCCTGTCCCAAGTGCGGATTGGAGCGCCGCAGAACTAACAAGTTGATGGATCAGTCCACTTTTCTTTGCAGGGCCAAGAAGATACACGGTGACAATTATGATTTTAAGAAGTCAGTTTACAAAGATATTTTAACGCCAGTTAGCGTAAAATGCAATATCTGCGGTAAGGAATACAAGCAGAAACCTGTGCTTATCCTTCAAGGTTATGGGTGTAAATATTGTGCGGGGAAGGGCCTGACAACCGAAGATATAGTAAAAAGGGCTCGGGAAGTCCACGGAGACCGTTACGACTACTCCCAGACCAAATACGTTAACCGCAGAACACCTATTATTGTTATCTGCAAAAAACATGGCCCGTTTAAAACGAATCCCTGGGACCATATCGGTTTGAAAACAGGTTGTCCTAAATGTAAAATGTCAAGAGGTGAAGCGGCTGTTATGCTTTGGCTCGACCGTCATAATATCCATTACACATGGCAGAAAACTATTCATACGCCTATTTCGCCAAATGAAAAGAAAGTATTTGTTGTTGATTTTCAGTTAGACAATGGTATTATTATTGAATATAATGGAAAACAACATTATGATATAGGTAAACATGCGTGGGGTGGTGAGGATGGACTACTCCATCGCAAACGCAGAGACGCTGCCTTGAGGGAGTATTGTCGTCAGAAGGGGATTCGCCTGCTCGAAATCCCATATACCGAATTTAACAGAATTGAAGAAATCCTGGAACACGAACTAAACATCTGAGATTCCCTATATAATATATAAAAAGGAGAGACCGCCCGTCGTGGCGGTCTTTTTTTTGCTCTGGAAACCGCTTTGTCCCATTTCGCCAGCGGCGCGGCTGTATCTTTGGCATAGAAATCAAAAACGACACAGATATGTTTAGACTTGACAACGTATTAGAAAAATGGGCGGAGGTCTATGAGCCGCTGAAGCACGACCCCGCCGCTAAGGCGAAGCACAAGACGTTCTTCCGCATCTCGATGATTGACGGACAGTCGTACTTCATCCGCAACCACGCCACCCAGCCGTCGCCCTGCATGGCCTTTGCCACCCACGTGGATGCCGAGTCGGAGAAGAACTCCAAGTTCATCACCTACCGCCACGTCATCTACTTCCTCAAGAAGCAGGAGAACGACCCGCAGAAGACCGACGTGACCGACGAGCTCGCTGCCACCGACGCACGCTACGACACCGACGAGATGGTGCAGGACCTGATTGCCTTCCTTCGCGAGATGCAGACCGCCGCCAACAATGGCAAGAACGGACTGACCGTCACGGGCCTGAGCGGAGCCGAGCACTTCTTCCCCATCACCAAGGACGAGCGCCAGTCCTGGCGCGGCATGAAACTCGACACCGTGTCGTGGGGCACCATCCCACCGCTCATCACCGGATGGCAGCTCTGCGGCATCACCATCGAGCAGCTCCAACCCTGCCTGCTCTGCATCCACACAAACAAATATATCTAAGCTATGGCACAAGGAATCAGCAAACGCGACTGGAAGGCACTTTACCCATTGCGGTATATCGCCAACCTGTTCAAGGAGCAGACGCTATCGCAGCTCGAAATCAATATGATGACGCAGAGGGTGTTTCCATACGCACCCTATTCGGCCTATCCTGAAGTGAACGAGTATCGCCGTCAGCATGGTGGCTGGTACTCAAAGGGCGAGGGCATCAAGTCGTTCGAGGGTACGGTGTACGAGGCCAACGAAAAGACGGGCATGGTTACGATGGGCTTCAAGTTCAACGACTACATGCAGTACGTTGACATCGGTGTGGGTGCAGGCCGTCACGCCGAGGATGTTGAACGTGGAAAGAACGTCCGCTACAAGAGCCGCTACACGCTCTGGGCACCGTCGAAGGGAGCCAGCCACCGTCCTGGCATACGTCCTGAAATCAACCATACGCTGACGCGTCTCGAAAATTACGTCCAGCGGTTCTACGATGCCAAGCTGGATTTCCAAGTGCTTGAAACCTTCGAGGGACAGCAACTGAACCTTTCTATTGTATAACATCGACAACACAAAAACGACATAGACTATGGCAACAAGAAAATCTGAACTCGTCATTACCTGTAACGCCAAGGCGGTGAAGGACGTGTTTGAATACCTGAACCGACAGCTGGCAGACGTCAAGCAGAAGCTGAAAGACCTGAACGCAAAGGGTGAGAAGAGCGGCTGGACGGAGCAGATGAAGAAGGACTTCCGCGACCTTACCAAACAGGCCACGGCTATCGACTCGGCCATCATCCACAACCAGCAGTCGATGGTGAAGTACGGACAAGTGCTGAAAGATCTGTCAGGCTCGAAGTTGAAGGACTTGAAAACGGCTCTTCGTGAGGCCACTACTGCACTTGGCAAGATGAGCGAGAAATCGCCTGGCCGTCAGAAGTTGATAGATGATATCAAGCGCATCAAAGATCAGATTTCTGGCACCAGCGGCCTTACGATGTCGTTCCGTCAGGCTCAGACGCAGTTGAAGAACCTCGACAACACGTCGATGGATAAGCTGAAGCAGGGACTTGCTGCCATCAAAGCACAGCTCGACAATCCGAACATCGGCAACAAGTGGCGTCGGTCATTAGAACAGATGCAGGCACAATATCAGGCTGCAATGGCCGTGCGCACCGCTCCGACTGGAGCAATGCCCGTGGCGAAGATGAACGCCCAGCAACTTGGCGCAGAGCGTACCGCCCTGATGTCGGCACTCGCAGCCACCAGTGGTGTGAAGGGTTACGAGGGTAAAGCGGCTGGTTACGAGCAAAGACTGAAAGCCGTCAACGAGCAACTGAAACTGCTGACCGACAACGAGAAAAAGGCCGACCAAGCCGCCAAGCAACTGCAAGCCACGCAGGAAGCTGCGGGCACCGTCCGTGCCGTGTATCGCGGTCAGGCCGTCGAGTTGGAGAAGTTGCAGGCCGCTTACAGAACCTTGCAAGCCCGCCAGCAGCAGTTCGCCGGTACCAACGATGCCAAGGCGCGTGCCGCCGCTCAGCAGATGGCACTCCTGAAAAACCGTATCGACAAGGTAACTGCCGCCATGCAGGCCGAAATCAAGATTGACAAGCAGTTCTTGAAAACCGCCACTAATGCGCAACTACAAAACGCACTCACACAGTTGCAACAGAAACTGCAAAGCCTGAACTCCACGCAGAGTGCCACCGCCCAGAAACTGAAACAGGACATGAAGGCCGTCGAAGCCCAGATCCGTCGTAATACGGGTGCTATCCAGCAGCAGGGCGGCACTTTCGGCACAGCCATCAAGAATATCGCCGCCTACGTCGGTGTGTTCGGTGCCTTCAACATGATCAAGTCGAAAGTGATGGAGGTCTATAAGTCCAATCTCAAATTGAGCGACAGTTTGGCCGATATCAGAAAAGTCAGCGGTTTGACGTCCCAGGAGATTAACAAACTCTATACAAATATCACAAAGATTGATACCCGTAATTCTATCGAGACACTCAACAAATTGGCTTACGCTGGTGCCAAACTTGGTGTGCAGGAACATGGCGGCGTGGAAGCCCTGACTGGATTTGTGCGCTCGGCGGAAATGGTTCAAATGAGCCTTGGCGAAGACCTGGGCGAAGAGGCGCTGCCCGCACTGGCCAAGCTGACTGAGGTCATGGGACTGATGGATAAGTATGGCGTAGAGCAATCTATGCAGAAAGCCGCCAGTGCTATCTTCATGCTTTCGACCACCTCTACAGCCACAGGTAAGAACATCGTGGAGTTCTCAAAACGACTCATGGGTTTGGCCAACGTGTCGCGTGTCACGGCTGACGAACTGCTGGCCATCGGCTCTGCTGCAGACGCAATGGGACTGATGCCCGAAGTGGCTGCAACGGCCTTCAACAAACTTTTCACATCTATCCAGAAAGGTCACAATATGATTGAGAAGTCGCTCGGACTGGCGCAGGGTTCTATCAATGAAAACTTCGCCAAAGGGCAGACCATCAAGAGTATTGTTGACATCTTCGAGGCGATGAACAAGAGGGGGAATATGAACGCCCTCGACGGCATCTTCAAAGACCTCGGTTCCGACGGTGCCCGTCTGGTGGCCGTGATGACCACAATGGCCGACCGCGTGGATATCCTGAAGAAACACCTCGAAACATCTACCAAGTCATTCAAGGACGGTACGGCAGTCATCAACGAGTATATGATCCAGAACGAGACCGCCAATGCCCTCATGGAGCGTGCCCAAAATCTTTGGGCCAAGGCATTCACCAACCCAGAAGGTGTGGATATGGTGAAGCAACTCGCCGAGCAGTGGTACGAGGTCAGCAAGGCGCTCACACAGAGCGACGGTTCGATGAAAGCCTTCCACAACGGCATCGAGGGTATCACGTCTGCAGTCATCACGCTCATTAAGATGCTGCCGTTCCTGATAAAGATGCTCACGTGGTTCGGTATCTTCGGTGGCATCCGCATGATGGTCAATTCGTTCGCCGCCTTGATAGTGTCTATCCGTGCGGCCACTACCGCCACCGCTACCCTGCAAGCCGTGATGAACTCGAACTGGGTGTTGGCAGGTATTGCAGCCGTGGTCGGCGGCATATCCTTATATATAGATCACATGAATGCCGCCGCCGAAGCCGCCGAGAAGGCACAGAAGCGACAGGCCGAACTGGATATGCAACTCGCCAAGTCGAAGGAGGCCATCGACACCGTGGCCGCTCCGTTGGAGTCCTACAAGCGGGCACTCGACGACAGCAACTATTCGCTCGAAAAGCGTAACCAACTGCTGAAAGACCTGCTGAAGAGTGACTATCAGCAGTACCTCGACTATCTCGGCATCGAAATCGACGGTGCTATCGACCTCGCCAAAGCCTACGCGATGGTTGTGAAGGTGCTGAAGCAGAAGAAAGCCTACGAGGAGCGTGAGCAGTACCGCGACGAGGTGAATCAGAATAACAAGATTGACCGTATGCGTGCCGGTATGCAGTTCGGTCAGACCGCCAAGGCCCTCGGATCGAACGTCGATGCCGAATGGCTGCGTCAGAGGCACAATCTCCCCGTAGAAGACATTATGGCCTCCGTGGTGCGCTCTGCTGGCGGCTCGGTCAAGACGATGGACTTTGGTCGTGGAGCAAAGGGTAATGCCTATTACGACAAGGCGGGTAATCTAATCGAGGCCACGGTACTCGAACGTCTGCGTAAGAACATCCGCGAATATAGTACGTCGCGCAACACCGAGAACCGGCTGAACCGCGAAGTGGACGAACTCTACAAGAACGAGGTCGGCGACTTCGACATGGAGAAGTTCCAGGAGGAAGCCCTCAAAGGTCAGTTAAAGCGCAAAGGCCAACTCGACAACCTCAAACCCGATAAGGATGCCGAGAAAGCTGCCAAGAAGGCCCAGGCGGAGCACAAGCAGGCGATACGCAAGGACTTGCAGGACGCGAAGCAGGAGTCGGATGCCATCATCGCGAAGATTGAGGAGTGGTACAGGCTGCAGGAAACGGTGGTGACGGGATTCGCCGCCGACGGGAAGTGGACGCAGGAGCAGGCCAACCAGATGAACCAGCAACTCGAAATGGCCAAGAACGAGGCTTTGGCCAATGCCCGCCTCGCCATCAGCGGACGCGACACCCAGACATGGGAAAAGACCAAGCAGAACATCCAGCTGCTGATGTTCGACACGGGCGAGTGGTCGCAGGAACTCTTCCAACAGATGATGGACGTGTCGATGGCCTCCATCCGTCAGAACCTCTCGCGTATAGATAAAGAAGGTTGGCAGTACGGCATCACCACCTCGTCGCTCAAGGACGGACTCGACAAGAATGCCGCAGGCAACCGCCGCAAGGTGCAGGAACTGCGCAACAAGACCGCCAAGGAGGTGGAAAAGGCGCTGTTGCAGTTCAACTACTTCGAGCAGGCTGCCAAGGCTTACGAAGACCGACTGACGCAACTTGGACTGCTGACAGAGACCGCCGAGCAGGCTGCCGACCGCATCCGTCAGGCCACAGGTTCGCTGAAGGCCGGTGGCAAGAGTGAGGCACAACTCACCCAGGAGCGCAGCAACGCCCGCCGACAGGCAGGACAACAGTTCCTCACGCAGTCGGCACAGCAGAACTACACCGTCAACTACGAGAACACTGCCGACTTGAACAAATGGCTTATGGACTTTACGGGTGCTCAGGCTGGTATGGGTGCCAACGGCTTCGAGTTCCAGTTCAGCGGCTGGGCCGAGGCGTTCAAGGACGAGTTCAACAAGTGGCTGAAGGACTCCGAGACCTACAAGGCCGACATTCAGGCGTTCTATCTCTCGCTCATCGACTTCGATAAGCAGTATTTCGATTCCGTGAAGAACTACCGCCAGAAGATGAACGAGAACTTCCAGCAGCGGTGGGACACCAGCGGCAAGGGACAGGAGTATGCCGATGCAAGCAGTCAGATAAGCCTCGAAGGCCGTCGGCAGAAGATGACGGGTGCCGACCAAGGCACAAACTTCGGCGAGCGAGCTGGATTCCTGAACATCGAGACAGACCCCGAAGTGCAGGCATCCATGCTTCGTATGGCCCAGCTGCAGGAGGAACTTGAAATGTTCAAGATGGTCAATGAGCAAAAGAAACTCGAAGGCGCCGAGTTGCTGGCATTCAATGAAGAACTGGCAGAGCGGCAGCTGGCGATTGACGAGGCGGAGATGGCGATGCAGGAATCCCTGATGAACCATATCAACGAGCACATCTCCAAGCTGGAGCAGTGGACGCAGCCCATCGAGCAGTTCGGGGCCGACGTGGGCGACGCGATGGGCAAGGCGCTCTTCGAGAGTGAGAATATGGCCGAGGGTATGCAGAACGCGCTGAAGAGCCTCGTAAAGTCGTGGGGCGAATCGACCATCTCGATCATCAAGGACCTGATGATGCAGAAGTTGAAACAGAAGCTCATCGGCAAGGCGATGGTGAAGGAGGAGAAGGCCACCCAAGGCGAGATGACCGACACCGACGAGGAGAGCGGAAAGGAGCGACTCAATATGACGAGCGTCGTAGAACAGGGTATCGCCGGCATCACCCAGACGATGGGTCAGCAGGTGCTCGCCACGAAGCAGACGCAGGATACGCAGGAGATGACTCAGGAGGGCACGAAGGCTCAAGGCACCGTGATGGCAGGTATCGCAGAGATGGCCGCCAAGGTGCTCGGTACGCTCGGCCCGTTCGGCGCACCGCTCATCGCCGTGTTCACCGCCCTGCTGATGGGACTCCTCTCCGCAGCCCTCTCGGCCCTCGGTGGTGGCTCGAAGTCGGGTGGCAATGAGAACGCCGCCAAGACGAAGGTGAAACTCAAGAGCGGTATGTTGACTTATGACGAAGGAAACGTGCAGACGGTCGTCGGCGATGATGGCCGCGTGTATCGGGCTCGTGAGCAGCGCAGTCTGCCGAGTGGCGTGTCGATGGTGACGGAGCCGATTGCGACGCGGGTAAACGGTCAGGCGGCGCTCGTCGGTGAGCGCGGCCCCGAAATCGTCATCGGGCGCAAGACAACAAGAGCCATTCAGATGAACCGACCTGATTTGCTCAGAGACTTAGCCATGATAGACCGTGGCATCACCACTCGGAAGGTGAGAGCATTTGATGAAGGTAATCTGAGTGACCTCGCCTCGGCCATCCGTCCCGCCGACGATGCTTCGACGAGCTCAACCACCGACAACGGACAGAGCGAGCGCGACCAGTTGCTCATGCAGACGATGCAGCAGATGCTGCCGCTGATGCAGGGCATGACCCACCTGCTGCAGAACCCCGTGGCGCCGAACATCAACATGTACGGTGAGAACGGGCTCCACAAGAAGATCAAACAGGCCGACCAGTTCATGAAGCGATATAGCGACTGACCGTCGAAATAGCTTTCGCTCGGCATACTGAAAGCGCGGCTTTCGTCTGCTCTCGCTTAATCGCGATTTTCTACCAACAAAGATAGACATCAAGGCGACGTTATTAAAAGTATTTAAGTTATTAAACTCTATTAAACTTTTTACATACTTCCTGCAATCCGTTGGAACGGGTTGCGGTATCGTATAGGACATAACGAGTGCCCGCTATCGACTATCTTACGGACGTAAGAATCGCCGACTACTTTTCTCATAATATTGAGAGCTCCATTCTGATCGGCATTGATGAGTTTGCCTGTTGACGAGCGGAACAGGCCGCGCCTTATCCGTCTGCCAGCGTATTTCTCATGCTTGCCAATGTCCTCGAAAGCCAGCGCGTCACACTTGGATGTGTAACTTTCCTCATGCACCACAAAGTCGATGCCCACCATCTCGCACTTGTAGCGAAGATAGCCCGCCAGCCTCGCAAAAGGCATCTGGACAAACTTCTGGTTGTTCCTTTTGCCCATGTCGGATTCCTGTTTCCATCCGGCATTGTAGCCTACAGCCAGCGTGCCAATCTTCTTCTCTACAAGCATGTCAACAATCTGGCGGCTGACCTTGTGGAACACGTCCTCAAAGTAGCGGTCTCGCTTGTCGTACATACGCTTGATTCTGTTAGTGCTTCGCTTCATACCCTGCCCGTCCTTGACGGACTGCAGGCGTGCAAGGTTCTTGTTGAAATAGTTGTTATAGGATTTGAGATAACGTCCGCTGAAGATGACGCAGCCTTCGGCAGTGACCATTGTGGCGAGGTTGTCAAGTCCGAGGTCGATGGCAGCGCACTTGCTCTTGTCAACGTCCGCTTTCTTGGCTTCCTTCTCGTAGACAATCTCAACCTTGATGTTCTGATTGTTCGGGATGAGACGTACCTGGTTAAACCTGATAATGCTATCACCGTACTTCTCCCACTGCGGTATGCTGACGTACAAGCCTTTTGACAGCTTGATTTTTCCATCCCTGATGATGGCAGACTGATTGGTATAGTACAGGTTGAACATGCCGCCGCGCTTGCGGTAGTTCGGCATCTGCGGCATACCCTTGTATTTCTCGGGATGTTTCTTCCAGTCCTTAATGGACTTGCAGTAAGCCTTCATGTTCTTGTCGAGCACCCGTAGCACCTGCTGTGAACACTGCGATTTGAGCAGCTTGTAATTGCAAGTTCCTTCAAGGTTGGTAACTTCCTTCATGAGTTTGTCCATGTCGTTGTACCACGTCCACGTGCCTTCGGCATCGAGACGCTGGCGGAACAGATACAGAGCCTGGTTGTATAGGTTGTTTGCCACCCTGCAAAGGGAGTCAATCTGCTCGGTGTGCGGTATGTAAAACTTATAGACTAATCTCATTCTTCAAGTCCTCTTTAATCAGTTCAAGTTTGCGCTTGCGGCGGCTGATGCGGTGAGAGATAATCATCCTATTTACCTTTATATATTATTGTCTCTGCGACAGATGCCGGTCGTCGCTGGCTTTCAGGTTGTCCCAGAGAGTGCCGATGGCGCATTCGTCCTGTTCAGCCTCCGTGTAGCGCAGCACCTTGTCGGAGAGGTCAACGTCGTAGAGTTTGGAGATAGCCCACTCCAGGAGCGGTGTCTCGCGGCGCTCTGACTCAATCTCGTTGTCATCATCGTCCCACTCCTTCTTCACCATCAGCGGCTCGCCGTCGTCGTGGTCGAAGGCATAGTCGCAGTCGAGCAGCGGCTCGATGGCCGACAGCAGGGCGGCACGGACAATGATCGACACTTTGTAGTCGAAATAGACGACCTGCATCACGGGATGGTCGCCCATGAACTCGCACTTGTAGCCGTAGAGCAGGTGGCCGAGCAGGCCGCGCACCTTCTCTTCGTACTCATGGAGTTTTTGTTCTTTTTCTTTCTTGTTCATACACTTGAAATTTTAGTCATTAAAAAACTGCACTACGCGCTGACAAGGCTTCCAAGTGCGAATACCTTTGGGGGCGTTGTCCGCTACCCCACGCGGTGCAGTCGTTTATTTATGAGAGTCTATACTCTCCCCTTAATGATAGGGCACAAAAATAGCCGCTCGTTGCGGCGGCTTCATCTTTCGTGCCGCACTTGGAATTTTGTCACTGCAAAGATAAGGAGAATATCCGTAACTTGCAAGAAACCAGCCGATATATTTTGTAAATTTAACGATTATCAGTCAATTTTGTCCCATTTTGACCGAAACGTCGCATTACCTTTGCAATAAACAAAATCAAGGCGATATTTTTATGAAACCAACAACATTAGACCTGAAAGTGCCCCGTGGCTGGGCGCAATGTACCACGCGGGAACTGGAGATGATTGCGGAGGAGATGATCCGTGCGCAGATGATGGTCTCGCTGTCGAGGTTCCACCCCTTCGACTGGACCGAAATCAAGACGCGGCTGTTCTTCCGCTTCAGTGGGGTGACAATCGTCAGCCAGTACGTTTACGATGGTGACGAGACCGACGCCCGCTACGGCAATACGACGTTCGTCTGCCGACACCCGTCGCTCGGCAAGGAGACGTTCGAGTTGCAGACCTGGCAGGTGCATTCGTTCATGGAGCAGCTGGCGTGGCTCGACGCGACCGATGGCAAGGGCCGTGCGCTGCCGATGCCGAAACTGATGTGGCCCTACCCGACGAGACTGCGCCGCTGGTGGCCGCTGTGGAAGCGCGACTACTTTGCGCCGGGCGAACTGATGGACGGCATGACGTGGCAGACCTACCGCTGGATCAACGACTGGATGGAAGCATACACGGCGACGGCGAACCAACTCGTAGAGGCGCGGCAGCGTATCAGGGGGACTGGCTCTGCTGATAGGAGCAAAGCGACAGCGGGCGGAAATCAGGTGCCTGTCCCAATGATCGCTGCCCTCGCAAAGCAGGAACGGGATATCCGCCTGACGGTGCTGTCGCTCGTGTTCGGCTGTCCGAAGTGGCGCGTCCGCCTCGCCCGCATCAGTGAGGTCGAATGGCAAGTCATTATGTTCTGGTGGAGCAGTATGATGCAATATCTGAAAGAGCAGTACCCAAAATGCTTCAAATCGTCCGACAAGAAGCCCCGCAGCCGCTCAAAGCAACAGCCGCTGCCCATCGAACTCTACACCCGCAGCATGGCCACCCTCCAAAAATACCTCGGCGGCCTCACGGAAGATGAGATCAACGCCCAAACGGCGCATGCGATATTGAGACATCTCAATGATATGGCCGTCGAAGCGGAAGAAATGGAGAAAATCAGGCGAAAGCACAAATAACGATAAAAATAAAAATTTATGAGCATTTTCACGTATTTTTCAAAGAAGCGCCGCGAGCAGCGCAAAAAGCTGAAGGAACTGAAACAGTTCAGCAGCACGTTTTCCACCCTCGACCGCCTGGAGCAGTCGGGCTTGCTGACCTTCGACAGTAAGAGCCGTCGGCTTTTCATCGCACAGAGCCTCGCCGTGCTGACCCTACTAAAAAGCCCGGAGGCTTACGCAGCCACGGTGCAGAATCTCTACCTGTGGACGTATTGGCAGCAAATCCAGCAAGTGACAGCCGACACAATGCTAAAAGCCGAACTCGCTGCCGTGCGCAAAGCCTCGGTGAACGAGAACCACCAGACGGTGCAACTCAGTCGTGCCGACGTGGAGCGCATCCGCCTCGCCGCCCGTCAGCAGGTCGCCGAAAACGCTATTGAACCACCGAAGGTCGAACCTTTTGAGATGTTCATCGTTGAAGATACCGTTGATGCCAAACCGAAGATTATCGCAGTCGGTTACTTTAATCCTGAAACCAACGATATGGAACTCGCCCCGTGGAGTGAGGTCGCCCCGTTGCTGAAAAAGACAGAATGAAAGAAGCTCCGCAGAGGTTGACCAGGTCTCTGCGGAGCAACGGTAAAGTGTATATCCAAAAAATCGCGCTGTTATTTCTTACGATGGCGATGCCGATGTCATTTCGCCGAGCCCTTGCGCTGGCGGTAAACGATGTTCAGGATGATGATGGCCACCAGTCCTGCGGCACTGATAAACTGATACAGATGAACTAATTCCATAATCTTTATATCAATATTAAAACGCGGGGCGCATGATCGACAGCCCGAGGGCGTTGATGATGGAGAGGAACAGCCCTGCGGAGGGCTCCACGCTGCCCGTCTCGATGCGTGAGATATACGACTTCTTCGTCCCCACGCGGTCGGCCAGTTCCTGCTGCGTGATGCCGTCGGCCTTGCGGGCATCGCGGATGATGGTACCCACGCAGTAAGCATAAGCCTCGCGGCGGAATTGCTCCCGCTGCGGCGTGCCAGGCGCTCCGAGCATAGCGTCCATCACATCGTCGAAGCTGTGTACGTCAGGATTGTTTTTTGCTTGCATAATACTCATTCTTTAGTTTCACTGCCATGTCTATCTCACTCTGTGGAGTCTTCTGCGTCTTCTTCCTGAATCCGTTGAAGAGCATCACCACGTTGCCGTCGTCGAAGATGAAGAACGCCCGGTATATCTGTCCGTCATGCTGCGCCCTCAGTTCGTAGATGCCGTCGCGTATGTGCTTCACGAAGTTCTTGTTCAGCCGCTGTTGCGTCTTCAGCATGTCGAGCACGTAGAGCACTTTCCACTGTGCGCCCTTGCTCAGCGACTGGAAGAACTCGCCGAAGTAGTGCTTGTAATATACGATGCTTCTCTCCACGGCTGCAAAGATAGCCAAAAGTTTCCATATCTGAAAACAAATCCGCATTTATTTTGTAAATTTTAACCATCAATGCGCCAGCCGAAAGAAATGAATGATAGTCCCAATTCGCCTGCGAGGCGAATATATCTTTGTACTATGACAACACAAGAACTGCAGTTGATGATGCTCGACATTGACGGGGTGCTGACACGGCACCACGCCGACACCACCGACGTGCTGGCGGCGGCACAGGCCCTCGCCACATCCGCTATCGGCGACTTGGTAAACGCTGTGAGTAAGCGAGAGGAGAGCCAAGCTCGCTTGGGCTATCCCGAGCGTGAACAGGGTCGAGCCGACAGGCTCAACAAGGGCAACCTGCCAGACACCCTCCACCGTGCCGCCGACGCCATCGCCGAGCAGATCCGTGAAGCGCTGCATAAGCGCATCCTCGAAGGCCCCAAACCCGACTGGTAAAAAGGCGGCAAAGGTAAATTTCCCCGACAATCGGCGAATATGTCAAGATTTAATCATTAGCAAACAATTCGCAAACTGTTTGTACCCAATCCCGAGATTGTTTGTACCCGATGCGAAAACCGTCTGCTGACGATGACTACAAAAAAAGGCAACGCGACGCCTCAGAAGTTCGCAAGTATTAACAAAATGGTTTTTCAAGATTATGGCAGACTTAAAGCTGAAAATCAAAAAGACCGTCCTCAAGCGCAAGCTGGAGGGTGCGACCGTGACAGGCTACTACGGGCGCGTGATCACCAACGGCAAGAAGTCGTTCGACGAAATCGCCCGCTCATCGGCCAAGAACACGACTCTACACCCGAAGGAAGCCTCACTGGCTGCCGAACTGCTGCTGGAGGGAGTAGCCGAAGAGCTGAAGCAGGGTTTCATCGTTGACCTCGGCCCGCTCGGCACTATCTATCCCGCAGTCAACTCGCCCTGGAAGCAGGACCCCGAGGAGCTTTCTCTCTCAGAGATGAAGCCCAAGGTGAACTACTCCAGCAGCCGTGGCATCAGCGCCGCCATCAAGGGAGCCGACCTCGCCTGGGCCACCGCCAAAGACGAGGCAGAAGGCACCGAGACGCCCGATGACGAGGACAACAACGACGTCACCCCCAGCGATGGAGGCAACGGTGGCAACACCGGTGGCAACACCGGTGGCAACACCGCCGGTGGCGACCTGGAAGGTTAGTGCAAGTCGAGAGCAATGCCAAATCGCATTTGAACCGAGATAGCAGCGAGAGCCATCCAAGCTCGCTTGAAGATGGCCGAGTCGCGTTCTCGGAAGGCGACAGCCAACATTGCCGAGGCGCAGCCTAAGCTCGACGCGCAAGCGTCAAGGCTAACCCTTCTACACAATCGGAGCCCCCGATGGAAGCGATATCCACCGGGGGCTCTTCTTCATTGACCGCGAAATCTAATGATTGGAAGGTAAGAGAGTTTATTTCTTCGGTTTCACCCCGTACCGCCGCAGGCACTCGTTGTAGCACTTCGTAAAGCCCGCAAGTGAGATTTTCCGCGTCACCTGCTTGCCGCGCATCGGGTCGTGCCAGCGCACGGCGATCGACTGCCCGGCCTTCATCGCGTCGCCGTCGGCATCAAACACGAACGTACCGAAAAACGTGTCTGCCACCCGTTCCACGTCGCCGAACCTCATCTTCACCGTGCCGAAGTCCTCCGCGCTGTCGTTCTTTGGCAGCGCCACGCGCCATTCGTAGTCCACCTCGCGGTCAGGGAACTCGCCGTGCCGCTCCGTCACCGCCTCCAGCGTCTCGTCCATGAACAGCACGCCGTCGTACCACTCCAAGACGGCCATCCTGTTGATGACCGGCCAGAACGAGGCGGTCAGCACCCGCTGCTGGTCGTAGTATCGCAGGCAGTGCGACTTCTTGCCCGAGTATTCGTCCTCCGATGTATAGACCGTCCACCCCGGCCTGTCGCCGTACACCTTCTGTGCCGATACCGCCAGTGCCGTGAGCAGCCCCGCGCACACCAAAATCAATAATCTCTTCATATCACCTATGTATTAGTTAAACAATCTGTCGTTTCTCTGAAAAAATGGGGAGCGGCACCATCACGGGGCCACTCCCCTCCCTACTTTGTTAACCTTAAATCTAATATACTATGAAAACACACTGTTGTAATTTATTTATTTCGCAGAAGGGGGTGCTTCTTTCTCTTCCTTCTTCGGCTCGACGACCACGAAAGTGATTTCGGCCACGAGCGGCTTGCCGCAGTGGGGGCAGACGGCCACGGCTGGCTGCTGTTCGGGCTGTTCGGGCTTGACGAACAACTCCGTGATGTCAACTTCGAGAGCCTTGGCGATAATCAGCAACGTCTTCAATGTCGGATTGCGCTTGTCGTTGACGATGGCACTCAGGTTGCCCTTCTCGATGCCGACCAGTTCACTCAGTTTCACCAGCGGAATGTTCTTTTCCAACATAACGTCCTTGATGCGGGTTTTTATCTCAATTTCTTCCATATTACAACTTTTTTGCTTGATTTTGGTGCAAAGATAAACATAATTCTTTTATAAAACAACAAAATCGGTATAAATTTTCTATTCTATAACAACTTTTAACTGAAAAAGTTTTGTTATATCATAATATCGCCGTATCTTTGCACCGTCTAAAATCGTTAAGCGGCATGAGAGCCGCCGTCAAAGGGCGGTATTTTTATGCCGTAGGAGATTGAGGGGAGAGTGCCAGCTCTCAAAAATAAATCGACTGCACCGCGTGGGGTAAGGGACAACCTCCCCAAAGGTCTCCGCTTAACGAACCTTAGACAGCGCGTAGTGCAGTCTTATTTTATGTCTTAAAAGTTAAGTGAAAATGAACAAGAAAGAAAAAGAACAGAAACTCCAGGAGTACGAAGAGAAGGTGCGCGGCCTGCTCGGCCACCTGCTCTACGGCTACAAGTGCGAGTTTATGGGCGACCATCCCGTGATGCAGGTCGTCTATTTCGACTACAAGGTGTCGATCATTGTCCGTGCAGAACTGCAACGGCTTTTGCCCGAGGTGGAACTGGCCACCGTGAAGCGGCTGCTGAGCCGTGCAGCCCTGCTGTCGGCCATCGAGCCGCTGCTCGACTGCGACTATGCTTTCGACCACGACGACGGCGAGCCGCTGATGGTGAAGAAGGAGTGGGACGATGATGACAACGAGATTGAGTCAGAGCGCCGCGAAACGCCGCTCCTGGAGTGGGCTATCTCAAAACTCTACGACGTTGACCTATCCGACAAGGTACTGCGCTACACGGAGGCCGAACAGGACGAACGCGCCCTCGGCACACTCTGGGACAACCTGAAAGTCCGCGACGACCGGCATCTGTCGCAGCAGAGTAATAAGGACTAAAAGCACACTCGCCGCATGAACCGCATCCGTCTGAAGGAGAACAACCGCCTGCGTTCGGCACTCCAACTGATTAGCATCCTATAATATATATAAAGGAAAGAGATATGACAAACGACCAGTTTCTGAACATCATCGAGAAGCGGCTCGCAAACGGGTTGTCTATCCTGAACATTGGCGATGACAAGTACAAGGAGAGGCTAACCCTTGCATTGGAGATACATAGGCTTGTGCCTCATTGTCCCTTGGTGAGGTTGCGCTACGTTTACAGGTTGGTGCATCTGAAACTGGTCGGCGGTGTACCCGACAAAGCACGTACTCACGCTTTTATTCAGTTCTATGAGCTGTTGGAGGTAGCAATGGGCGACCATCTGTGGCCCGATCCGAAGATACCCAACAACAAGCACGATGACATCCGCATGAAAATGCAGGAGGCCAACGCCTTCATAACCGCCGCACTCAACGGTGAGAAACTGACCGACACTCAGCATTATATTGTCGTGAGTGCCGCCACCGACGAAATAAAGGAATCCATCAAGGCGGCAGACGTAGAAAGAAAGCGTAAAGAGATAGAGGCAAAGCGCGAGGCAGTACGGCAGGCAAATGAGCAACGGTCAGCCGACCGCAAAGAGGCTGTCAAAATCAAGAATGGCGGGCACAAGCCCGCTGCAAAGAAAAAGATGATTGTTGGTGTGCCGCCGGAGATAGACCTTGAGCCTAAGCCGTTCTGCGTGTCACACAAAACAAGACTTATGCTCAACGACCGTCAGAAATCATACATTGATCAGTGCTTTGGTATTGCAAGGTTTACCTACAACTGGTGTCTGAAACGCTGGGAGGAACTTCGCGCCCAAGGTGAAAAACCGTTTGCAAGTGAAATCAGCATGCAATTCAATGAGATTGCAAAGGAAGATTTTCCTTTCACCTACAGCGTAACCCACTTCGCCAAGGCAACCGGACAAAAAGCATTTGAGGCAGCCGTCAACGGCTTCTTCAATGGCAAAGGATTCCCGAAGCGCAAGCATCGTGGCCTCGGTCTTGGTTCGCTTAAATATGTTGTCGGTACTCGCAAGCAGCCTATCCTCATGGACTTTAATCCAGATATTCCCGACAGCAAGCCATCGGCAAAGCGTCAATATCTGCTGATACCGACGTTCGGTTATGTGAAGATGGCCGAGAAGCTGCGCTTCAAAGGCCAGGCATCGAGCGTCACCATCCGTCGCGAAGCCGACGGACACTATTACGCATCGTTCAATGTGCATATCAGCCAAAAGGAATGGATGCGCACTCACAAGATAACTGGCTTCACTTATAATCGCCCGACGGGCATTGACCTTGGCGTGGAGTCGCTGGCCACTCTCTCAAATGGGATCAAGATTGAATCCCGTCCTGAAGACGAAAAATTAAATAAGCGAAAGAAAGAGTTGCAGAAGGCTATATCACATCAACGTGGTTGCCACCCCGACCGCACGACGAAAAAGCAACGGAACAACCAATGGTCGCTGGCAAAGATAAATGCCAAGATACGGCATCAGCGTGAGGACTATATCAACAAAGTCACAACCGCACTATCCTCATTCTATAGTAACATATGTATTGAGGACTTAAACGTCAACAACATGATACAGGATGGCAGAGCCCCTGGCAATATCAAGGATGCCACTTTCTACCGCTTCCGCCTACTCATGGAACAGAAGATGACTCTAATAAGCCACCATCTGCATATAGCCGAGAAATTCCTGCCGACCACTCGCACTTGCAGTGTATGCGGTTGTATAGGAGAAAAGATACCTCTCGAAGTAAGGACATTCCACTGCAAAGAATGTGGAACCACAATAGACCGCGATGTGAACGCGGCCATCAACTTAGCGAAACTCATTGGGATGGACGAGCCCAACCCTAATCCTGCTGATAAAGGTGCCATTACCGCCGTATTGCAAGCGAACGGGATTATGGTGCATCAGGCAGAGGGGATAAGCAGGTAGGGCTGCAGACCTAAATCCTGCGTGTCAGTGCCGCCACTATGCGACAGCAGCCCCGTTGGCCTATTGGTCGGCGGGGCTTTTCTCTTCAAGCACTATCTTCTCTCCGCAATGGGGACAGCGGATAGTAGGCGGCAGCGGGTCGAACAGTTCGGCTACATCGCAGCCGATAGCCTGGGCAATACGCTCCAATGTCTGTACTGATGGATTGCCGTTCATGTGTTGCGACAATGCCACGTTAGTTACTCCCATACGCTCGGCTATCTGCATGGCAGTAAGCCCGCGTTCCTTTAATACTCTTTTAATATTCAATGCCATATTCTTGCTGTATTTGATGTATTTTTCTGCAAAGATAGTCATAGTTTATATATAAGTGGGACAATGTTGCTTGATATATGTCAAATGAAAATGCAAACACACGACATAAACCTACTCTGAAATCATTAAAAATCAAGCAATTAAGACATACCTTTAAAATTTCAAAAAAGTACCATGCCGGTGGCCTTGCTATGCCTCAGACGTAACTTTTTGAAAAACAAATGTCTTATAGATTTAGCCGTTTTCCCAACCACATAGTGATGTGCCTTTAAGTGAAGCGGCACTGCCCGCCA
>Ga0310695_10000931_pt1 | contig 71744 bp, 61 predicted proteins | sample RumenRJG_04DNA_FD_203882 | JGI IMG/M metagenome (GOLD analysis project Ga0310695, IMG submission 203882) | Bovine rumen microbial communities from Lethbridge, Alberta, Canada - RJG_04 (v2) (version 2) | ecosystem: Host-associated > Mammals > Digestive system > Stomach > Rumen | place: Canada... | reverse complement strand
GCCCGCACCATTCCGCTTGATTCTACAATCTCGGATTGGATGAAACCCATTGCAGAATCCACCGTTGTATTTGTGCGATTAAACGAAACAAACTTCGATTTTAGCGAAGCTATGGAAAACGGGAACGACATCCGATTCACCGACCAAAGCGGGAACCGACTCGCATTCAAGCGAGCTTTCTGGAACAGCACCACTCCAGACACTCCGCAGTCCGCAGAATTCCAAATCCGCATCAATGGAACATCTAGCGTCGAAAGCATTGAAATGTACTGGGGCAAGACCGCCGCGCTCGACGCAAGCGCAAGCAGCAACATTTGGGCAGGCCTCCCCGACTCGCTCGTGAAAGCCTTCCATTCCGTCAAGCTCATTGACTTCGAAAATCAAAAACTCGAATCTGCATTTGATTACAGCGACGGCGCTCGTGAATGGTATTTCTTGCCGCAAGATTCCAACGTCACGACAACTCCCTCAAGCGAAAACGCAAGCGAAGCCTTCGAATTTAACGAAGAACGCAACGGCTACGTTTTCCATTGGAAGAGTACCACCAAGACAAAAAACAAATGGTCCATGATCGGAACACGCATCAACCGCAATCCAGCAAGCCTTGAAGGCATCGATTCAATCGCATTCTACGCCAAAGGCAAGGGCGAACTCGGTTTTGCGGTAGAAGTTCTCGACGAGCCGACCGGAAAAACAAAGTATGTGGACTATCTCGATTCCACCTGGAAACGCTTCAGCTTTACGCCAAGCGATTTTGTCGAAGGCGATGGCGAATACGGCAACAAGGGCTGGGACTTTGTAAAAGCCCGCGTCACGACATTCACCATCTGGATTGTAGACGAAAGCGAAATATGGATTGACGACATTATTTTATACGGAGTAAACCGCGATAATTTCAACTAGTCATTAGTCATCAGTCATTAGTTAATAGTTATTGGTTGAAGCTAATGACTATTGGCCATTGACTATTGACAAAGTATCAGATGTCTTTCCCGCTTTTGGCGAGGAACGCAAGCAGCACAAAGCATCCCGCAACCACACCAATCAAAGGCAAGTCCGAAAGTTCTCGCAGCACCATGCGCAAAAGGCGCACCATCTGCGAACTCGCAAAAGCATACCCCACGCTGCACAGCACAACAAACAATGCAAAGCGCCCGATGAACGGGATGCTTTTCGTAATGCGCTTGAAATAGTTGTTGATGCAGGCGCCATAGAGCATCAAAAGCGTTGCAATCAGCCCAACCGAAATCGAATTCAGGTGCGCTCTCAGAAAATTGGCAAACTGGTGGATGTAAGGTTGCATAACTTCAATATAGTCAAAGTAAATCGTTCAGCAGTTCATCAAGCTGGCGTTCCACATGCATTTTATCGCCATCGTTCATGATCGTGCGAATCCGCTTGCCCGGGAAAAGCTCCGGAGCACAGGCGCCACGCTGATTTTCAATACGGCGTCTGGCATCGCTTTCACTGAGACCGCGGTCTACCAAGCGTTCCAAGCGCACATTTTCAGGAGCATCAACAATCCAGATTTCGTCGAGCATTTTCACAAGTTCCGGCGCTCGCGAAAAAAGCGCGGCCTCCACGAACCGGCACTTGTCCGCGACTTTCTCGGCAAAGAAATCTGCCACGGCGCGGTTCAAGTACGGGTAAACAATCTGCTCCAACTTCACGCGGGCTTTTGCATCCGCAAAAACGCGGTCCGCAATCAGCGCACTATTCACGCCCGTTGGCGTCAAGCTTTCTTCGCCAAAGAACGATGCCATTTCAGCGCGAAGCCCTGCCGAAGCCCGGTAAAGTTCATGAATTTTGCGGTCGGCATCAAGCACCGGGAAATTACGCGTACGCAGCAAGCGCCCTATAAAGGACTTGCCCGCACCAATAGAACCCGTAATTCCAATCTTTAGCATAACGCCACTACTCCGCGTCCATTAAAATCAACGACCGAGCGAAATCAGGCACAAGCCAATCACCACGCCCAGCATCGCAAAAAACTTCATCTTGCTCTTGCGTTCCTTGAATATAAGAATTCCCGCCAAGAAGCTGATGAACACACTCGAACGACGTAGCACTGTAATGATAGAAATCAACGCATCCGAATCGCTCACCGCCAAAAAATAGCAACGGTCAGCGACAATCAACAGCGCCGCAACCGCCAAAAACGACCAACGAAACTGAAACGGAGTCGTCTTCTTGCGCGTCGGGTACCACGTGAACATCGTCGTCAGGAACTGCACCACGCACATGTAAATACTGAACCACACCTGCACCGTCAACGGCTCGAAATTCATGCGCTGCAAAATTAGCTTATCGTAAATGCCGCTGCATGCGGCAAGAATCGTCCCAAGGAGCATCGCCACAACCCAGCCGTTGCTAAAGAAATGCCCCATCTCCTTGCGTCCCGCAAGCGAAAGCCCGATGTACGAACAAACGCAAACCACAATACCGACCCACTGCATCACCTGCGGGCGCTCCCCCAGAAACCCGACCGCGATCATGATTGTAAACAAAGGAGCAAGTGCACGAATCGTCGTCGAAATGCTGAGCGGCATATGCGCAATCGCACTGTACGTAAAGAGCCAGCTCCCGCCGACAATCACCGATTTAACCATCAAGAACAGGTGATCGTGCAAAGTAAGCGGTTCGCAGTGTCCCGACAAAAGCACGGGTAGCATAAACAAAGCGTAAAATACACTGCAAAGTAACAGAACCGGTCGAACAGCGTTATCCTGAACCGATTTTTTCTTGGCCAAATCGTAAAAGCCGAGAAAAACAGCCGAAGCAAAAGCCAATATTAACCATGACATAACGCGCCAAATTTAAAAATTGCTAGCCAATAATCAAAGGTTTTTCCTATTATTTAAACGTTAAACAACCCAACAAGGAGAAAGAAATGGGTATCAAAAACAAAGCAGCTTCACTCATTGAAGAATTCAAGGCGTTCGCCTTCAAGGGAAACATCGTTGACATGGCCATCGGTATCATCATCGGTGCCGCATTCGGAAAGATCGTCAATTCGTTCGTCAGTGACGTCGTAATGCCGACCGTTACCGCCATCATCGCCAAGTGTGGCGGCCAGAACGCAGGCGAAGGCATCAAGACCCTCGTCTACACAACCTCCGAAGGCATCGCCATTCCTTACGGCACCTTCATCGGTGAAGTCCTGAACTTCCTGATTGTCGCATTCGCCGTATTCCTCTTGATGAAGAAATTCCTCGGCTTTATGCAGAACATGCGCAAGAAAAAAGAAGCAGAAGCCGCAGCAGCACAGGCAGCACCTCCGGCACCGAGCGCCGAAGAAAAGCTCCTCACCGAAATTCGCGACTTGCTGAAAAATAAGTAGTCGGTAGGCAGTAGGAAGTAGACAGGATCGCAATAGTAAAAGTCTTTGTTTACTGAGGGGGAAGTCTCCCCCTGGCTCGCACTACATTGCTCGCCACCCTCTCTAACGGGGAGGGCCCCGTAACGCCCCCGATGCAAAAAACGCGCAATCCAATTGCGCGTTTTTTTTACTGTCATGCCGGACTCCGTTCCGGGATCGCCACTTCCTACTTCCTACTTCCTACTTCTAACTTCCTACTTCTAACTTAATCTCCACATCCGCTTTAAACGGCAGATCTTCCGCCTGCGGCGTCGCAATCACGACCTGGCATTCCTTCTCGCGAATGAGAGCCGCAACCGCATCACGACGGTTCACATCCAGCTCGGCGAAAATATCATCTAACAATAAAATCGGTTTTGTCAAGTAGCGCGACGCCACATCGACCGCCGCAAACCGCATCGCGACCGCCGCCGAGCGGCATTGCCCTTGCGACCCGACAGAACGCATCTCGTAGCCCGACGCACACAACGCCAAGTCATCACGGTGCGGCCCCGCCATCGTCATCCCCTGCAAGCGTTCCACAAATTCCAAATCCGCAAGTTTTCGCGCAAACGCGTTCCGCAGCATTTCCTCGCTCACCGCATCCGAGCTGTCCGCAGCCTCCCCGGCGGCATTCACAGAACCGCCCGCAGGAATCTCGTCCATCATCTCTTCCGAAAGCGGATCCGCAACATCCAGCGCATCAAGCGACTTTAGAATCGAACTCTTGTAAGCGCAAGTGATCTCATCCACCCCGCCCGAAAGCTTGCGATAGTACCGCGTGATAATTTCCGAGACCTCTTTAGAAAGCGCAATTCGCGCCGCCCAAAGCTTTGCGCCAAGTTCAATCAGCTGTTGCGTCAGCACACGGAACAAGTCCTCACCGCCAACAGCAGCGCCATTCTGCTTGAATTCCTTGAGCCATTTATTGCGCTGTTGCAAAACGCGCTTGTAGCGGCGCAGCACCAAAGCATTCGCCGCCGAGCGGTAACAGAGAATTTCATCGAGCCAATGCCTGCGCACTTCCGGCCCGCCACGCAAAAGTTCAATGTCCGAAGGCTGCATAATCACCGCCGGACACGTCCCGAAAAACGCTGTCGGAGACTTAAGCGTTTCACCGTTTTCACGCACCTCGCTCCCGCGAGAAAACACGCGAAGCGCCCGCATCCGCTCGCGCCCTTCGTCCTCAAATTCACCTCGAAGAATCAGCTCGTTCTGCTTCCATGTAATCAGCTCGCGCAAGTCTCGCGACCTAAACGAGAATCCCTGAGCAAGCAGGTGGATCGATTCCAGAATCGTCGTCTTGCCACAACCATTCGGCCCGCAAATCACGTTTATGCCAGCATCGAAGTTGCAGTCCATAGATTCTAGACTGCGCACCTTCGAAATGAACACTTTGGAAATCAAGGAATGTATCCCCGTAAACCAAGATTAAACGGAGTCCAAAGCCCCGCTCGCGATTCATAGAGGAACGCGTAGTTCACCTCAATCGGGAACTTCTTGCGACCAACGCGGATTTCAAACTTGTAGCCTGCACCAATCATCCAGTCCAGATCATCCATACCCAGGCGGAGCGTTCCATTCGGGATCACTTCGCATTCAAAACCCACGCGTCCCGTCCAGACATGAAGCTGCGGGTCAAACGCCAAAAGCGTATCGGCGACCTGATAATCCAAAGCCTCAAGCCAGGCGTAGACAGGCTTGCCCATAATGTTAGAGCGGTAACCAAGCCCAATCTGCAACACCTTCGGGCGTACGCCCTCAGTCGATGCAAGCGAATTGTCCTTGCTCGGGTTCTTCGACCATTTTGCAGACAAGTTCTCACTAAAACTCAAATTGCGGATCACGACAGAAGAAGACCATTTATCATTCCACTGGCGGAACCAGCTCAAGTTGATTGTCACCGGACTGCGGAACGATTCTTCAATGCCTTCGTAATACTGAGCAATGTCCAAATTATCATAGCTCATCGAGAACGAAAGACCAAACGCATCACGGCGCGTTGCACGGAAGGCAAAGCCGAGATAGAACATCGAGAAGAACGGCTCTGCCGAACCCATCGTCTGGTCATCATCGTCGATCACCTTAAAATCGGTGTCTCCACGGTAAAGCATCGCAAAGCCAACGCCCATGCGCTTTCCGACCTTACCTTCAATGCCCAAGGCGCCCCCCAAGCGGTCCAGGTCGCGCTTTTCAACATTCATCGTAATGCCGATATTTTCGCGAAAGCCAAGCAATGCCGGATTCCAGTACGCCGCAGGCATCGTCGCCGTATCCGCCGTACCCGTGTTACCACGACCCAGTTCACGCACACCGGCGCCCATGCGTTCCACAAAGCCATCAAAACCGCCAAGTTCAGACTTTTTCGTAAATCCAAGCGCCATTGCCGAAGTTGCAAAAGCTCCAACAGACAAGACTGCAACGACAAGATTCTTAAACTTGATCATCTGAAGTTACCTCCCAGCGTCATTGCCTTGCCCCAACCAATATGGCCATGATTGTCCTTTACCCTGATATAGTAAACGCCCATCGTGCAGTCTTTACCATGATCATCACGACCGTCCCAGAAATCTTCTTTCGGGTTCGTGCTTCGTGACGCATCGGCATCGCGAACAGCGTCCTTTACAATCGTACGCACCTTGCGCATATCGTAACTGAACACTTCAATCGTGATCTTCGATTCCTTGCCTACTTTATATGAAACCAGCGATTCATCGCCAGGAACAATCACGGACGGGACCATTCGAATAGATCCCAAGTTATTGTCAAGTTTTGCGCGATTCAAAAAAACAGTCCACGTCGCTCCAGAATCCGCAGACACAGAGACACCATTTCCATCCGTCGCAATAGCAAGCCCCATGCGGTCTTTCGAAAGCGGGAACGTGCACATAGACCCGATAACAGCCTTACGGTCCGTAGCACCGGTTTCATAACCATAAAGCCACTGGAGCTTATCATCATCATCTTTTTCCCAAGCCCTGATTCCCAAAGAATCCAGCTTCATGTAACCGCTAATGGCACCGCCAATGTTACGGACCAGCACAAAAGCGGTCTTACCCAAAAACGCAACACTGCTTACCGTGTAGTCGGCCTCATCGTAAATATCCTTTTTCTGGACCTTACCTGCGGTATCCAGAAAATTCACCTTGGAAAAGTCTTTCGCCTTTTCGCCATACAGCTGCCAGAGTCCGCCTACGACATCATCGCTACCTTTTTTCTTGTAGCTGGTCTCAGCAACAATCTGGAGCGGCTTTCCGCCCATCCAAAGGCCCGTGACACGGGAATCCCTCAGCTTTTCCGAAACATTCTTAAGCTCGCTCGAAGTCTTCACCCAGATGCCCTTCGCCGTAGCAAGCCAAAGTTCATTAGTCTCCGGATGCAGGCGAACATCAAAAATTTCAGGATTATTTTCCAAATCAAGCTTTGCATTATTCTTAAGAGCTTCGAGCTTTTCGCCTTTGAGATTTAGGACAAACGTCGTATCTTTTGCGCCGTTTTTCCCAGACATATCATGGACCATGACGCCCAAAGCGCCACGAGCAACCCAAAGGCGTTTAGCCGTAGAATCGTAAGCGAAGCCACTTGGCGCATACAGCATCGGTTCGCTTTCCAAAGTATCCGCATCCAGCATGAACTCAATCGGATTCTCGTTGATGTTCTTCAAATCCGGAACCGAAAAGAATCCAAGCGGCTGCAAATAGCGGTCGTTCTTGTCCATTCCGAACATCGGAAGCACAAGGCCAAGCTTAGCCCCTACATAAGTTGCAGGGACTCTCCTACGTTCGGCACGTTCATCATTGCCATACATAATCCCATCGTGGACCGCCGTAAGAGTATCCGTGATCTGCTCCATTGCAGAAGGTTCAAGCGATACAGACCCCTTGCCCGAGACCTTGAATTTCAACAACGTAATTCCGCTATATCCACCATTTCGGGAAACCGCCCACAACGCCCCATTTTCACCAGTCGGCGCAACAGCAAATACATTGTTGCTGAACAGCGTTTCCGCAGCAAAAGCATTCCCGCACAAAGTCCCACACACAAGGAGACCTGCGACAAAAGCGGCTTTCATCATGCCTAGTTTCACGAGCTACCTCATATCGATTTCGTCAACGCCAGCAACAGGCTTGTACTTGAAATCTTCGTTAGAAATTTTCTTGACCACTTTCAAATCTATAATGCCATACCAAGTCGCATTCCCAGCCGGGTCCTCGGTATAGAGCCGCACCGGAGAATAATCCTTCTTTGAAAGCCACACTTCCATCTTGGTAAACTGCCCGGCATACTTCGCCGGATCCAGCTTTAGAATCCAGAGCTTTTGCCCTGCAAATTCACCTTCGCCCATTTCAAGAGCCTTGCAGTTCAGATACTTGAACAAAAGTTCCGACGGATGCAGCGAACTCGACAAGTCTTCCACAGCCTTGATGAGGACCTGCTTCTGTTCCACATTCCACTGCCAAAGGCTCTCGCCATCACTATAGAACTTGATCCCCAGCAGATCAAGCTTAAAACGGTCACCCTCAGCAACCAGAAGGCTACCCGACTGCGTCCTGATATCAGGAGAATCCGCCTGGAAAACCTGCGCCCTGAAATTGAGGCTCCAAGCCTTGCCCGATTTAAACCAATCCTTAGATTTTGCCAAGACCTGGTCTGCAGTCAACGCAAAAACACCTTGCACAAATGCAAGCAACACCAAAAATAAAACACGGGAGGAAAACTTCATATCCACCTTCATTAAAGACTCTATCAAATTTACAAAACTGTAATGATTAAGACTTAACATATTCGTATTTTTGGGGTTCCAGGAACAAAACATTGGTCTCACAGCAAAGATATTTCTATCTTTTGCTCGTAAAAATCAAATAAATCTTTTTTGGAAGGATTGTATGCGTAAAATCATTTTGCCGATTGCCCTTGCAGCTACCAGTTTTGCAGCGGCCGCTGACATCGAAATCCACGGGAATGTCGATTTTGACTTCGCGAGCTACTTCGACAAGGACTTTGACCCCACGAACGCCGCCAACCAGGACATCGATTTGTACGTGAAGGCAAATCTCGACGAAAATGTTTCTGTGACCGTTTACACAAACACAAAGAGCAATGTAACGAATGCAGACCAGGCTGCAGAAATCCGCCACGGACTCGCCCGTTCGACTGCCATCAACAGCGCAGACGACCGCTACACCGCATTTAACTTTGACGGCGTGGAACTCCGCTGGACTCCGTTCCAGGACGTAAGCTTGGTCTTTGGCGACTTGACCTACAACGCAGGTGCATTCAACTATTACTTCTGGCGCGATCCAAGCCGCTACGCCGCCATCGCCCGCAACCATACCGTTCGCGGTATCGGCGTTGAAGTCGGCAACGAGAAGTTTGGCGACGGTAAAGTCTATATCGGTGCAACAGAAGAAAGCAAGAGCGCTATCGCCGTGTTCGCAACTTACGGTCTCAAGCTTTTGAACCGTCCGGACGAACACCTGACCATCACCCCTAGCGTGGACTGGGTTTTCGGTTCTGAAATCGGTCGTGGCTACACCTACTTCTTCGGCACGGAACTCGACTATTCCAAGAGCCTCGAAGTTTTCAACTACAGCGTCTATGCCGCTTATGGTCTGCACCCGTACAAGGGCAAGGCCGTCCACTCCTTCCTCGTCGAACCGAGCTTAAATTACGACTTCTTCAACTTGGGTCTCAACTACTTCTACGCGATCGTCAACAAGGAAGACGACTACAAGGCCGCCGACCAGATTTTCACGGACGACCAGATGCTCTTCGCTGTTGAACCAAGCTTCAACATCACAAAGAAGTTCTCCCTTGGCGTAAGCTTCGAATACCACGATCCAGATTCCGAAATCAAGGATGACGAATTCGAATTTCTCGGCATGAACTTCTACCTCTACCCGACCATCAATACGAATCTCGTATTCTGGTTCGGATACAACTTTAGCGAAGACAAGAATCCTGTCGTCGGCAAGTCCAAGTTCGCCCTCGGCATGAGCGCCCACGCAGAATTCTAGCGTTTGTCATGCCCGCCTCCGAGCGGGCATCGCCATCTCGAAAAAAGCACATACATTTAAAAATCCTCGACAACGTCGGGGATTTTTTTTCATCCTCCGTTTTCGTCATCCTCCGTTAGGAGGATCCATACAGTCCCGAATGCCTTCGCATATTCTCGCATGGCAAGACTTTACTGGATCCTTCGGCTTCGCCTCAGGATGACGTTTTTAATCCCTAAACACTATTTACCGATCCTTCCTACTGCCTACAGCCTACTTCCTACCGCCTACCGTCTACTACAAAAAAAAGACCCGCCGCGCATCCGCGGCGAGCCTCAAACAGTCTTTAAATTCCGTCACGAATTAGTGACCGAGGTACTTACGGCCAATGCCGAAGTTGTCCTTGTATTCGATGTAGTCCGGAACAAAGCTTGCCGGGAAGGAGAAGCTAATGTTCACAGAGCACTGGAATTCGTTCATCAACTTGCCCTTGCCCTTGAACTTCTTCTGCTTCTTTTCAATCTTTTCGTCGCCCTTCTTGCCTACGAGCACTTCAGCTTCGCACCAGCCCGTATTGCCCTTGGCAAAGACTTCCTTGCCTTCGGTAGAGACAAGCTTGATCTGAGACGGATCGAGTTCTGTGTTGTTACCCGTAGATGCCCAGAACTGGAGTTCGCCAGAAAGGGAGGTCTTGGTCATCTTGATGGTCGGCATGGCCATCACGTAGCCCCACTTGTCCACGCGCTGCTTGCCGCTCAAGTCCGGAACGTTTTCGCCGAAGATGAGGAAGTAACCGCGAGTGACCTTGCGGCTCTTGTTCAAGGCAGCCTGAATATCCTGGTTCGTCGGAGCCATTTCAGCCATACGGAGGAGCAAGTATTCCTTCACGACCGGATCGTCTTCGCTGGTAGCTTCGCTCAAGTTGCGAGCGACATAGAGCTTTTCGGTTTCTTCGCGGATGCTCTTGATCGCAGATTCTGCAACGTGGCGGGTCTTTGCGACAGATTCGGCAGAGTCGATCTTTGCAAAAGCGTTGATGATCGTTGCGTAGTCAACACCTTCCTGAGCAGCCTGGCGCTTACCGATATCACCGAGCGTCTTCACGTATTCTTCGACGGTTGCGTCTTCCTTGACCTTACCGATATTGGAGGCAGCCTTTTCAAAGTAGTTGCTGATGAGTTCACTGCTCAAGTCCTTCTTGGATTCCATATCGCCCGCGCGCACGAGAGCGAGGGTGAAGTTGTCAAAGAATTCATCGGACATCTTGCCCTTCTTCTTTGCCTCAAGATAAGAGTTGATAGCATTGCGGTAACGGCCTTCCTTAAGGTGTTCGTCGCCGCGCTTTTCGTTCGTACCCTTACAGCCTGTCATCGCAAAAGCGACAGCAGCAGCCATAGCAGCAATGAAAATCTTCTTCATTTTGTATCCTTCAGATGAAGTTTTATTAGAAAATATTGAAAAGGACTCTTTATCAGGTTAAAAAATAAAATACACCCTTTCAGTTGAAATTTAAATAAATAAATTTATACATACTTACTTTTGTAGGTAAATTTTTATTTGGAGTGCACAAAAACCAATGAATATACTCGTCGTAACTCCAGAAGCGGGAAATTGGAAGGTCCCAAGCCCTCTCGCAACTGCAGTGAACTGCATGACAACCGCATTTGCCAATGCCGGCTCCAATGTCATTACCTGTTCACCGTTCTATAAAGACCATATTGTAGATCCCGACAAGTATCATTGCGTTTACAAGGGCGTCGAAGCATTGCAGAACAAGCCGTTCGAAGTCTGGCGTTCCGACGAAGACCCGCTCCATACCTATATATATAATGAGGAATATTTCGGCAGGCCCTACGTCTATGGACCGCCGCACTCGCTCCCCTACAGCGACAACCACCTGAGATTCGCCATGTTCGCCTCCGCCGTGCTCACATACAGCGCACAAAGCGGCATCGAGTTCCAGGCGATTCTCGGACACGAATGGGGCGGAGCCCTTGTCGGCGCCCTCTGCCACACGGTCTATCAGGAAACATTCCACAACATCCCGTTTTTCTTCAACGTCCATAACATCACCTACGACTTCCATGTGCAGCCGAGCGAAATCGAAAAGATCGGCCTTCCGCGCAAGGACTTCAACATGGACGGCTATGAATTCTGGGGCAAGGTGAGCCTCCTCAAGGCAGGCATCCTGTACGCGAACAAGGTGCTGTTCCCGTCGTCGGGCTACCGCGACGCCATGCTCAATACGAACCTCCCAGGCGGACTCAGCGGATTCTTGAACCGCAACAGCGACAAGCTCCTCGGCATCCAGTTCGGCGTAAACTACAAGTTCTGGGACTTCAACGACACGGCCAGGCTCCCGATCAAGGAAGCCAAGCGTGGCGCAAAGGCAAGCCTCGGGCGCCAGTTCGACATGGACCTCTCGAACAAGCTGATCATTTACAGCCACATGGACATGGAATCGGGCAACGCCTCCGAAACGCTTGCGACAATCCTTTCGGACATCGCCAAGCAGAACGTGCTCATCATCGTAGGCATGTCGCCAGAACATCCCGAGTGGAACTACTACCAGGAAGTTTCGCACCAGTACAGCAACTTCGTCCGCATCCTCCAGTTCGATTCCGAAGAAGCGAACAACAGAGAAAAATTGCGCGACACGCTTGCCGCATCTGACATTTTGTTCGCAGCCAACCTCCAGGAGCCGTCCGCCTCGATCATCCTCAAGGCGATGGCCGCAGGCACACTCCCACTCACGGGCAGGAACGTAGGCATCGCAAGCATGCTCACCGACTACACGCTCGAAACCGCCGGCGAAGCAAACGCGTTCCTCGTCGATGACGCAAACGCGCCGCACCAGATGTTGCGCCGCATCAAGGACGCGATCAACGTGTACAATACGGAAGTCGCCGATTGGGACAAATGCGTTGTGAACGCCTACAGTGGCTTCCATTACGAATGGGCAAAGACAATTTCAAAATATTTACTAACTTTGGGTGAGCTGGGGCTTTAGCTCAATCGGTTAGAGCAGCGGACTCATAACCCGTTGGTTCCCGGTTCAAGTCCGGGAGGCCCCACTAATAGCGCTATCTCACAAAGGTAGCGCTATTTTTTGTGCGTAAAAAACAGAACAAGTTCAATTCAGAATAACAAGCGGAACCCATCTAAAGTAGAACGACTGCACAAAGTCCGACTGTTCTATGGACACCATCGGCCGGTGGTCGCCGCGAACGATAAACCTGTACTCAGGGTGCTTTTCAGCAAGCCGAGCAATCATCCGCAACGTATTCTCTTGCAACGTGAAGTACGTGCAGTCCACATCGGAAAGCGAAAAGATCTTGCAGAAATAGGACTTCTCGAACATGCCAGACCATTCATACAGCGGATGCGCATCCAACGTCGTCCAATAAACAAACTTAGGCGTAGGTTCGCTGAGGAGAGAATCTATATATACAATCATCGCCGAATCGCAAATTCCTACGAAGCCGTTTCGGCAGCTCGGCAGCCCTTGCGCCTCGAACTGCTCCTTGAAGAGCATCTTGTCAAAACCGAATTTCGAATAGTTTTCTCCACGAGCATAGAACTCGCTATCGTAGCCGTGGACATACCACGTCTGCAAACGATGCTCCTTAAATTTCAAGGGCAAGGGTTCCTCTCGAATCTTACCGCGCAAAGCGCCAAAGTCTTCCCATTCCGACCCCTGCGTATGCGAAGCATTGCGCGGATAAAGCCCCAAGAAGCGGGCATGCGAATACGCAAACGGCGAAAGCAAAGCCCTCGTCTGGTCCAGCGATTTTTTCACGCCATAGCTTTCCACAAGAATCATGACCGTCGGCTTTGAAAAATCTTCGACAACAGATTTTTCTTTTTCCCAAACCGGATACGCACTCCTGATATCGTCATTCAAAATCGTATTGTGCCGCAAAACACCAGGCATGCAAAACTGATGGAACCACTTATATACCGTAAAATCAAGAATCGGCTGCTGCGGCTTCAAAAAATTCAGGCCGGCATTTAAAAGCAACACAGAGACAACAACGGCAAAGCCCGCCCGATGCGAAAGCTCCACCCTACGCGCACCCCACAGAACCTTCCGCGCAAAAAGAAGTTCCAGCGAAACAACGAGCGGAGGCACAACAATAAAAAGCAGCGCACCCCACCAGAAAAATTTCGCCAGTCCCCATGCATCCGGGAGCGTCAAAAGCACCGAAGAGTAAAAGAAATTTTCAGCATCGGCCAGAACAAACAAAAGCGCAAACAGCGCATACACCGGGAGCAAGAACCGGCACCGCCGAGGAACCACGGACGCAACAAGAATCATCAGCGCATAAAAAATCAAAGTCGCATAGGCGCAAGCCGAATGATCAACAGCGGCCCACACAGCGGCAGGCGCCAAAAAAGCCAGCTTATAAGAAAAATTAAAACGCGGCAAAAGCAAGAGGACCATCAAAAACAGGACATCTGCCGACAAAATCCCATGCAACTGCGGAGAATCATAAACCCTGCACGCCACATACGCAAAAAACGCAGCCACAAGCGCAGGCAAGACAAAATACAGAATGTTTAATTTTCTCCGCAACATATCACCCGCTCCACATGATAAAATAAACTACATAAAACAAAGCCGATGAAATATGAAAATTTTTTATTCAATCTGTATTTCTTGCTCCAAATTATCTTATTTTTTAAACAGAAACATCATTATGGAGTACTATGGAAAAGCAAGGATTTTCCATTATTGAATTGATGGTCGCCCTCGTCATCATGGGCGTCCTCGCGGCGGTTGCGGTCCCGAAACTTTTCGGCATGATCGACAAGTCCAAAGCAGCAGAAATCAGCCTCGCCGCAGGCACCTACATAAAGCTACAGGACATCTATTCTTTCGAGCATCACAAAGGCGGCAGCTGGCAAGCCATCGGGTATAAATCCCCCGCCGGAAACTCCACAGGCAAGGCAAGGACATCCGTTTTCGAATACGACGCCTCCGAAAGCACATACAACTGGTCCGCAGAATCCATCGTAAATTTGAACGAATGCCCCAAAGGCAGAATATGGTTTGTCAACTACAAGCTAGAGACAAACAACCACGCTATTTACTGGGCATCATCCGACGACGTGACAAACTGCAGCGGAGCGTTAACCCCCAAATTCAGCAACTTAAGTACAACCGCCACAGCCATCACATCCGCAGGCGGGATGGAATAATTTAAATCCCGTACGGCAAGTTTACTTTACGATGAAAAGCAAAAGTATTGGAGCTACGGTCCATCGTACATTGCGGAAATGTACAAGAAAGAAATGGCAAAATAAATTTGTGCGATAAAACTTTAAAATTCCCACTTTGAATCAAAGCCTAGAATTCGTTCGCATTGGACGTTTTTTATCATGTTCATCTGCGAAAGACGATTCTCGGTGAATTTATCATCACACGGAACAGATAGCGGAGTCTCGCGAATATCCTCTACGCATTTCTTGATTTCAGGCGTGAGAATTGCACGGGCCGGAGCGACGTAATCGCTTCCGATTACAGGGCCTCGCTTTGACAGGTATTCGTCAAAGTCTGGCTTTGATCCGTCTGCGCGCACTCCGAAATCGAATCCGTCTTCGGCAAGAGGGACGAAAGCCATATTAAAGTCGAAACAAGGGTTCAGTGCGATACGTTCAAAGGACTCGTTATTTACCAAGAAACCGAAATTTCCAAAGTGCCTATCAGAATTTAGCGTAATGCAATCCGCCACAACCATTCGGCGGAATTCGTCTTCGCAATTAAATTCACGATAAATTTCAAGCAGCTTCGGAAGAGTCAACCGCTCTTTATAAAACAGCGCTATCGATCGATAACCAAATTCCTGGCTTGTGAAAAGCTTGCAATCAGACACAACTCGACCATCGTATTTTTTCAAATCGTATTTTACCGAACTGCAAATTTTGTCAAAAACCTGGCTTGCAAGAACTTCGCCATACGGTTCAAGCCCAGCATTCCTGGCTCCCGAGCGGCCCGCTTTTATAAGATGGATTCCGTCTTTCTCGTTCAACCAACATTTGTCGTAAGCTCCGTCGGTTGTGAGTTCAGGAGATGTTGTAGACATCTGGATTCCAAACAAACCGTTTCCATCAAACGACAGCTTCGAAATTACTTCGTCAAATCGATTCTCATATAGATTGACATCTTTCCAAGACGCATTTTCGCGTTCACTTTTCACCCAAAGTGTATCGGTCAAGGAGAGACAATGCGTCAAAGCGATAAAACCGCTCTTTGTTTTACCCCCGCATAATTCCAATATTTTATTCACGTGGCTGCGGTGTTTTGCAGCACTTCTATCAGCCACCCATGAGTCAATATTTTCGCACCAGAATGGCAGGGGCGCATATGTTTTTACGATTTTGCAAAACTCAAGTTCACCTTCACCTTCGATGATGAAGTCGCAAAGGCGAGTTTCCCTATTCATAAGAGTGTAGATTAAATTTTGCATATCCTTACATGATATAGAATATTTCGGGAAAGAAGTCAACCTTGCCGACGCAGGACTGATTGTAAAGACCGATTTCATCCCGATAATGAATTCGCCCCGAAAGTGGGTGGAGTATTTTCGAAGCCCATTTTTAATCAGTTGCGTCGTCACATCAAAAGCCAGTGAATATAAAGGTGATGTAAATATCTCGTACGCCAAAATATCAAAGAACATGTTCTTCGGGACGAAGATTCTTGAAAATGGAGTACGGATCGCAACTGCAGAAAAGGCGGTCCTTGACACGCTCTATTTTTATCAGCACAAAAAAACATTTTACTTTAATGTTTTTCAAGACATTAATTTTTCAACGTTATCAAAAGAAATTTTGGATTCGTATTTGGAACATTACGCCAATCCAAGATTCAAAGCATTTGTAAGGAACACCGTTTATGGAGAACTTTAAAAGCACCGAAGCCCTATTGTCGTGGATTGTTGATTTTTTCGCTCAAAAATTTGGCAATTCCGCAATTTTGAAAGGAGGCATGTCGCTTCGTTTAATGCACAGCCCTCGATACACAAACCAAAGCGGATCCAAAAATGGAAATTTTGTACAAGCGATTAAAAAGCGCTCGCTCGTATAAAAATGTCGTGGCAGCAAAAAATATTGGCGCCCTCGTCGAAAAAATGCGCAAATGTGCCGAGAGCTTGACGGAAAGCTCTTTCTCAGAACTTGTACCGTTACTGGATGCTGTCGAACTCGCTGGGCTATCTTTCAGAATGAGACCATCCATATTAGCGCTTTGTGATAAGATGACAAAGCAGTCACTCTAACTGCACCGATGTTGGTAAAGTTCGGAGTCAATGCCGAGAATTTTCATCAATAGCGTCACTATATGCGTAGAGAAAATCTTTCATATTCGCCTGCCTGATTAAGAGTTCGTCGCTTATTAAACTTGGTTAGGTCTACAATAATATATTAATATTTGACCATTTTACTCAATTTTATATATTTCTCTACATGGAAAAGCAAATAACATGGACTGTGGCTGCAATTAGCGAATTTGCAAAAGCAAAAGCGCTTTCGGTAAAGCAAGCTTTTAATTATCTGAGCCTTTTTAAAGGAATGGATTTTTTAGAAAAGCACTATGGGGCAGAACATTTGCTTTCTTTTGATGACACCGTTGAGGATTTGACCGCAATCTGTCAAAGAAACGGAGGTCAGATTCAATGATATTGTATCACGGATCCAATTGCGATATTGAAAGCATTGACTTGTCCATGTGCAACCCCGTAAGAGGCCAAATGTATGACTCCTAAACAAGAATTTCTCGTTGAAGGAATTGTCGGCGACATGGCAAAATGGCTGATGGAAGAACGCAAGCTTTCACTGCAGTCGGCATTGAGCCTCATCTACAATTCAAGAACTTTTGAATTGCTACAAAATCCGGCAACAGGTCTTTGCACGGAAAGTTCAGCCTACAATTATGATTTGTTGGATTCCGAATTAAAGAATGGGAAAATAGTTCAAACGGAACTATAAAATTCCCTTCGTTCCCTAAAAGGGATTCTGTCGTCTAACGGGAATTACGACACGCTGCGCACAGAGGCTTTGGAAGAAACCGACCTTGTTCGCTTCAGACTTTTACATATCTTTGCTTGCTGCTCTGCGGTTTCTCGGGAATCGTTAATTTTAGAGAACCGCTATTTATTAGTGGCTGAACAATGTGGCTCATCGTGTAGAAACGCGACTTGCCCGTAAATGCCTGCAATTCCGCACGGCTTCTTGGAACCGAACAGAACGCTAGGATATCGCTTGGTTTGCCGGAATATTCCTGTTCATTCACGGAGTTATAAAGGATTGCGTAAAACTCCCCGTGTCGTACAGAAAACTCAGGGGGAAGAAGTCCAGCCTCCTGCATCTCTTTTTGTATTGTCGGTATTCCCGAATAACGGTTTTCCGTAACTTTCAAAATTTCGAGAATATTTGCTAGGACCGCATTTCGCGTATCGGGGCGAACCTTGCCTAAGTTGTTCAATGTATTTTTCCCGTAGAGTCCGCCACTGTTGATAACCTGGAGTCTGTCATCGTACATTTCAATGCGAACAGGAACATTTTCGGAATAAATGCTGTAATCTCGATGAACTAGAGCGTTCAGGATGATTTCACGAACAGCCACAATGGGGTATTCTTCTTTGTCAACCCGCCTTCCTTCTTTGTCTATAATCGTTTTATGACGGCTGTTTTTTTGAACAAAAGAAATTGCGTCTTCCAGCATCTGCGGGATTGTTCCGGTTATTCTAGCGTTGTCGATAAAACGTTCTCCCGAATTTCCGAGTACCCCCATTTCTTTGCCAGGAATTCGAACTGCAGTTATGCAGAATTGGGGAAGATATCCCTGAGGGTATTTGGAAAACGTAAGTATTCCGGCTACCGTTGGCAATCCCGAATGAAGAACACCCATCAGCTCCAAAATTTCTGCGTCGTCTACATTTATTGCCAGATTTTTTCGTTCTTTTTTGCACTGTTGGATATATCCGTCAAGGTCTGATTTGTTCAATGATTGAATGGGTACATCTGAAATCGGCCTGGCATCGTCGCGGATGTGCTTACGGTAAGCTTCGTAACTATAAACCTCGTATTCGCTCATCGGTTCGTCGGAATCACCGACTCTAACGAAAGACCCCTTGATTCGTCCAATCCCTTTGTAGAAGACCGGACGGTGAACGATTTCTACGCCGGGAATTTCTGCGGAAACGACCTTTTTGTCGTCGATAGTGCAAACCGTGAAAAGGGGCCGGACACAAGGCTCCATTTCCTTGCACTGCTCGTTCACCTTTTTTTGAATATCCTGAGCGTCATATACTCCTACAACATCGTAATTTCGTTTCTCGTCAACGCCAAAGATAATCGTTCCACCTTCATCTTGATTCGAAAAAGAAGACAAGGAGTCGTACAAACGCTTGGGACAGCCATCATGGGCTGCCTTAAGCTCAAGATATTGCGTTTCGCAACGATTGGATTGAATCTGCTTGACTAACGACACGAGGTCCTTTTCTTGCATTTGGGCATCTCCAGTTGTTTGTTGACAGATAATATATATTTTTTAGCAACAAAAATAGATAGTTTGACAACTTTTTAAATAGTTTGACAAGTAATTTTGCAAATTTGTCAAGCAGTTGTCAAATCTTGAGATTTTTTGCAAAGCAAAAAGAAGAACGCTGTTTTAAGCGCCTCTCACAGCAACCTACGTGAAGTTGCAGGATGCTTATGTGTCAGAAAAGGGTGATAAGCTCGGCAACTGGAATGCAATTGGTTACAAAATGCCGAGTAGCGCAACATTCCATTATTACGATGGCTCCACCGAAATTACCGACAAAACAGGTAAAAGCTCAGAAGCCGCAAGCGATGTTGATCTTGCAACCGGTATCTCTCCGGCATGGAAAGCTGTGCCTCAGACAGCTTTGAACGACTGCCCCACTGGAACAAACAGTGCTTGGATTATCAATGTCACTGCAAGCACCTCTGGAGAAGGTGACGCTGCCAAAACAGAAGGTGGCGCAGCAATCTATGAAGCAACAAATGGTAACGCAGATTGCTTGGCTTTGACCCCGAGCTTCACCAAGTTGACCACCAAGGCTGCTAAGGAATAATCCGTAATAGCATTACGATTAAAGCTTAAAAAGAGAACTCCAATCGGGGTTCTCTTTTTTTGCAACCTGGCAACATTTAAAAAAGCCAACTCATTCAAGAGATGGCTTCACACATAAAATTAGTCAAATTACGATTATTTTGCCGCCTTAGCCGCCATCGTCTTCTGCAGTTCCAATACTTTTTCTTTGGGCAGATGTGAATACTTCACGATTTCTTCGATAGGCTTATTGTCGGCAAGCATATCAAGCGCCGTAAAATATTTCAATCACTATTCTTTTATGCCGAGAACTTGTTCAACAGTAATGCCGAACGCATTTGCAATAACATCTGGAGCGACTTTTTGAGATAGCAGCGATTTTATCGCATTATCTCTTTTTTTCTCACCATCAATACGTTGCTTTTCTACACCCTTTTCAAAGCTTTCATCAATAGCGTCACTATATGCGTAGAGGAAATCTTTCATATTCGCCTGCCTGATTAAGAGTTCGTCGCTTGCCGTATCGCATTCAATTCGCCTCAGGGCATCTTCGAAAGTCGGATTGTCGAATTCCGGCAGCGAGCTTGAAGAACCCGCATTCTTCAAGATATAAAGCCAACGATCCTCGTCCGTTTCGAGCTTGTCTTTCAGCTTATTAAACTTGGTTAGGTCTACAATAATATACTTATTTTTTTGCAGAAATTGGAACGCAGCCAACCCTGCCGATGCTGGACTGATTGTAAAGGCCGATTTCATCCCGATAAACATTCTCCATAAACTGAACGGGATGATCCATGATCCAAATAGAATATATTTCTGGCAACTTGTAACGGAACTTTTCCTTTTTTGCGTCAGGAATATTCCGAAAGCCAATATCCTTGTTGTAGTCGTTCTTCGCCCTCAACAGCAAAAAAGCATTGTATATCATCATGCGGTCGATGTAATCGTTCAACTTGAGTTTTTGCATTTCGACATCGATCCGCTTTCCCGCTCTGGTCCTCGCTCCAATATCAAACTTGACTCGATATGGCTCCGGCAGATGGAAAATTTCGTCCTGTTGAACCGTATAGGTCAGCGACTGAATTGCATTTTCGCCTTCAAAATGCAGAATTGCGTTCAAAAAGTTCATGAGAGCGTCTTCGCTGTCAAGCAGCGCCCTGAATGCGGGATCACACCGGGGATCGAGATATTTTTGCCCCTCGAACTTTTTCCTGGCACTCTCGACATCGTTTACACGGTCGTATGTTTCGAACAAGCACTCGTCATCTATATCCACTCTAAAATCTCCATCTTTTACGGACGAAGAAACATTCTCCGTCCATATAGATAACACGCTTTTTTCGGAGATTTTGGCCCTCTTTTTTTTAAATTTCCAGTTTCCTCAGTATTACAGGTCAATCTTTTATAAAAAAGATCCTTTCTTTCAAGAATTTGTTCTTCGAAACTAGATAGCACCCCAAAGCAACAAAGCCAACTCTCAAAATAAGGGCACAGCAAAGTTCAAAATCAGTTGTGAAGAAGCTCCAGAATTTAAACGGGAACCAATGAACATTAAGACATTGGTCAACTGAATGTGCGCAAAAAGCGACGAGGCTGTATCGCCCTATAAAATTTAAGAATTTCCAAAATCGAACATTTTTATCAGCAAACATCTTTACTCCGGCATAAAGAAGCATAAATGCGCCAACGCCAGCAAGCAACGATACTATGTATCCTTTTTTATAAAAGCAGTAATTTACATCCATACTAGAGAAATAAATACAATATACAAGGCACAATACCGCTATTGGTATAACAACTTTCCCTTTTGGAGAATTCAGCACATCATACTTCCGAACAACAAAACCACAATAGAAAAAACCAAGTGCACCAAACGCAGAAAAGATAGACCACGGATTAATCGTATTTTCCCTTAACTTATAAGCAGCAATTCCAAACAGAACAATAATTACACCACGAAAAAGTTCTTTCTTAATTTTCTGGAGAAGAGCCCATACAATTCGCACCCAAGTTGAAGCACACACAAACCAAAGTGGTCCTATACAAATATCCATATATTTATCGGCATAACCAAAACGACCTGCCCCCCAAGCCATAGATTTTAGTACTGTCTTTAAGACATCAACGTCTAGCAAAAACTCACCCAACAGTACTAAAGGCAACATAAACAAACATGTCACAACATAAGGAATGAAAAGACGCTTGGCACCTTTCTGTAAAAATTCACCGACAGGCCATTCCTTAGCAAAATATCCCGATATAACAAAAAATAACACACTTCGCCAATAAACAAAAGGATTAGGCATCAGTATGGTATGGCTCATAATCACCAACACCATGGCAATACCTTTCATTATATCAAAAGTACAATCGCGTTCTTTCATCACCAATCCTCATTCAATGTCTAATTAGATTCTACTTCTGCTTGAGACAGTTGTGGGCATTCATATAAATACACATTTTTATCAAGTACATTCATCCGCAAGGAATCTTGTTTAACAAAAGGAAGATTTTCAAAATCAGAAACAAGATGCGAAATTTCATCTAAGGAACATAAATATTTTGTTCGGTCTATAAGAATATCAGGATTTGACAAAGAATCGGTAAAGAAATAATTCACCATAGAACATCTTGAAGACACCGACTTAAAAGTACATTCCGTATTTTTATACAAAATATTTTTACATCTTTTCCCAGCAACATCAAAATGATTCTTGCTAAAAATTTCACCAACCGTTGATTCATAATCAGCATAACTTCCACCTAAAAATTGCAAGCGTGAATGGTTACTCAAGTATCCGTTTACATAGTAAAACATCCTTCCGCGCTCTTTTACTTGTGGGAAAGCCATTTGCCGCTTAAACTGGTCAAGATTAGATTCCTCGATTTTTTGTTTTTCTTGACGATGGTCCCAATGCGTTATAGCATACGGAACGGCAAACAAGACTGGCAAGAATAAAAGAATTTTCGTCACCAAACCGCATTTAGCTTTAGCAAACCAGGCAACAGCAAACACAGATACAAATAAAACCGTCCATAAAAATTGCGATTTTTCCAAGAACGATAAAGTGATATTCGTCGTACGCATGGGGAATCCCCAAGCACCATCGATCACAACCAAAGCAATCGCAGCAACCACCTGCCATCTTTTCAAAAGCGGGAAGGCCAAAGCGACAATAGGCAACAACAATAGCTGCGGGGAAAACGGATATAGCAGGAAAAGGACGGCACGGAAAAAGTCCTTTTTCCGCAACGTTAACAATCCGCAAATTAAACAAACCAGAGCAGTAATGGTTATATAGCGGTTATAAAGAGAATTCGCCAAGGGGAAATTGACAATATAAGGTATAGAAACCCCCAATGCAAGCATATAGCAGTATGCTGCCATCAAGAGATTTAATACCGCATACATAAACCCCAACAATAAAAGATGTTTCTTTGTCACATCCTCATTTTTCTTCAACAATAAAATTATCGCGGCAACCAAGCCTTCTGGCGCATGAACATCAGAGAAAAGCGTTAAACCGATTAGGATAACTGCTAAATCCCTTGTTGTAAATCTACGTGTTTCTCTGTAGCCAGAAACAACATCATAAAAAATGTAAGCGAACAAAACGAACGAAGCTACGATACAGAGCCATTCCATTCTCCACACTTGGAATTGGTATAAAAGAATAAAATTATTGATTCCAGTCCACAAATACCAATAAAAGGCAATTACTGTTGTTATAAAAACTGACAATGTAAAATTGCGGGCATATTTATTCAAATTATATTTGGAAATCAACAAACCAAAGAACGAAATATACACAGCAAAACGGGAGATGTATTCTTTTTTCTCTCCCCACGGGCCACATTTCAGAGGCTTGTAATACCAATCGTCAGGGTAACCCGCAAATGGTTCCACACCAATATAACCAGCCAACGGGAACAGTGCCGACATTACCACAATTGGGATTCTCGTTTTAGGAAAGTGGTAGAACATCCATACTGGCAAAACCCACCCGGCCATAAGCGGGTGAAACGCAGAACCAACTAAAGCCAAAACAGGTGTTATCCATCTGTTTTTTGAAAACATTGCTGCTAATCCCATAATTCCAAATGCAACAGCAAGAGATCTCGGCACTGGATAAGGCTCTACCAAACGAGAAAAGAAAATGAAAGTCCTATCCGACCCAGAGATATAAATTGTGAAAAAGGCAATAACAAACGGTAGCGTCCAATGTTCAAAATCAAATTTTCTGGCAAACGCGCGAATAAACAGAATCATGGCGACAGCAAAGACAAGCTGTATAACAAGCGTGATAACCATTGCAGCGACATCAACAGACAAATGACTCATTAAAAAGCCATATACAGGACTGAATATCGTAAAAGAATCCTGATTGCCGAACATAAAAGGAGGATCCCCCACAAACCGTTCCGGGAACCATCTGTGAATCACCTGCAACGTATACAAGACACCATCAATGCGGATGCCCATGTAATTGTTCATGCAAAAAAAATAAGGCAAGGCAATCGCAAAAATAACCCAGGGCTTTTTCAAAAAGTCAATCATATTCTCACCTATTTAAAATTATCAAAGGCACCCATTTAAAATAGAAGGACTGTACAAAACTCGCATCCGTAGCAGACCCCATCGGGCGATGATCACCTCGGATAACAAACGTATATTCTGGATGACGATTCGCAAGCCACGCAATATTTTTTGCCGTATTTTCCTGAAGCGTAAAGAACGTACAGTCAATATCAGATAACTCAAGCGACTTGCAAGCTGAAGATTTCTCTTTTACAGTCGCCTTTTCATATGGCGGATGGGAATCAAGCGTCGTCCAATAAATAAATTTTGGCACAGAATCGGCAAGCAGAGAATCCATATAGCTTATTATAGCAGAATCGCAAATTCCCGTGAAGCCATATTTGCAACTGGAAAGGCGCCTTCTGTCCAAATCATCTTTAAACAACAAGCTATCAAAGCCAAATTTCGCATAATTCTGGTTTCGCTCGTAAAAGCTACCATCGTAGCCATGCAAGTACCAAGTCTGCAAACCATTCGCCTTAAACTTTACAGGAACAGACTCGCTCTTGACTTTCCCACCGGGAGTATTAAAGTCTTCCCACTCGGCACCTTGCGTATGGCTAGCATGGCGAAAATAAAGCCCCATAAAATGAGGGTTATAATTTGCATAGGAAGCAAACAAAGCTTTATTGTATTCAACAGACTTGTTCACACCATAACTTTCTACAAGAACCATCACAGTCGGTTTAGAGAAATCCTTGACAACAGGCAAAGCAGAGTCCCACTGCCGATATTCACTCTTTATATCTTCTTGCAAATAAGAATTTTGCCCAATGATGCCCGGTGTAAAAAGCTGCCAGAACCAGCTCTTTACAGGAAATTCCATTATCGACTGTCTTTGCTGAATACAATTTACACCATAGTTCACACCGACCGAAATCAAAACAATAGCAAGGACAACAGGATGTGATATTTCTAATCGGCTTTCACCCCATAGAATTTTCCTTGCATAAAAATACTGCAAAGCGACCACAACAACAGGCAAAGCGACAAAGAGAACCGTTCCCCACCAGAAGAATTTTGCAAGCCCCCACACATCCGAAAGTTTCAGGACAAACGTGGAATAGAAGAAATTTCCGCAATCGGCAACTAAAAAGAACAACGAAAACGCAACAAAAACCGGCAACAAATATTTCTTTTGCCTGGGAACAAGTGACGCAAACAAAAACATCAACAGGTAAATACCGGCAACCGCAAACCCGTCAATTGAATTCGCGTAAAAAGCATATCCGAAAATGGCAACAGCAAAAGGCAATTTCCAGAGAATCTTTCCATACGGCAAGGCAAGCGCCAACAACAAGAAAAATTCTTCGGCCGAGAAAATACCATGCAGCAACGGCGAATCAAAGAACTGACACGCGAGATAAGGAACTAAAGATGCGAGGATCGGGATGAAGAATATGATGAATTTATTCATTCTAGTGAAACTCAGGCTTCTTAAACAACAAGTTCCTTATAAATTTCTAGTATTTCAGAAAAACAATCTTCTATTTTGGAGAATAGGTCCTCTTTTTTTGAGCATTCGATTGTTTTAGAATAAAGAGGCTCGTCTTCATTATTTTTATTTTTCAAAACGATATTTACCTTATTCAAATAATGATAGCGAACTGAAACATCAATTTTCATCTCGCAATCTTTCATTTCATACACACAAAAAACAATATTTTTTTCAGCATAATAATATTGCTTTTCCACTATATCAGCGACAATCCAAGCTGATGCTTCAAGTACTTCTCTTAAAAAAGCTTTTTCCTCGTGATATAACCTATTTATAATTTTCATATTAGAAGTAGCAATACCATTCGGATCTTTTTCTAGCAAATTATCACTTTCAAATTTAATTATTCCACTCAATTTTCTTTTTTTATAATACAAAACAGAGCTAAAAAAGAAAAAAAGATATAAAGCACATATAAATAAATTGTCATAATAAAACGAGGAGTCTCTAATAAAGGAGATAGAAACACAACATAAAAAATGAATCACGGAAATCATCACCCAAATACAGAACGAAATTTGACCAATAGCAATGTTTATTTTTGATGGAGAAAAGGCTCCTCCTTTTTGACTATAATATTTTCTATCAAATTTCGGAGTTTTGACATTTACATATTCTTCTAAATTTACATACTGAAAGCCAGCTATATCATCAAGAACAGTGCCTTTGGTCATCTTTTTTTCGATAGCGACAATAGACTGCTCATACACTTCGACCCAAGCTTTTGAAGCTTTTGCCATAGCGATCCAAAGCAAAGAAAAAACAACTCCAATCAAAGCAATAAAACAAGCAATACAATGTTTATACGCAATAGAATCATTCAAATTACAGCATGTAAAAATAGAAAGCACACCATCGCCACAAAAAAAAGCTTTTGTAAAGAAAACTCCATATCCTGTAAAGCACAGAACAAGGAATGTTCCCAAAAAAATTGAGCGCTGCCAAAGGTTATTTATTTCAAAATCACGACAATGCCAATATTGTTCATAAAAATCTCGAAGAGATAACTCATTAAGTTTTGAATCAGGCATTTTTTTTTCTTTTTTGTATTATTTTACGTGAAGTTACAGGAAACATTTGCTTCCGAAAAGACCGCTCTTGGTTCCTTCAAGACTATCCAGGTGCAGGCTATGGAGACCAGACCACAGTGTTGATTACTCTGGTCAGAGAGTGATGCTGTTACTGACAAATGGAACTTTCGAAGTGAGGGGCAGATGATGATGAAGTATGCGGCCTCGCCCCGCTTAAGCCAAGCTTCTTTAATTTGGCAACGAACGGGAATTGCACACTTACATCCCTGTAATCAGTTGATTTGAAAATAAAAATAGCTCTCTCATAACGAGAGAGCAATTTTAATTCCGTGCTAAGAATTAGGGCTTGCTGGCAGCAGCAGCGGTATTGAGACGCTTGTAGTTCGGGGTCAAGACATCGCAGTTGCCATCATCACCACCCGTTACAGCAGCAGTGTACAAGACAAGGCCACCCGAGGAACCATTCTGACCAGTGGTAAGAGACCAAACACTTTTAGCCTGGCAGTCGTTAAGAGTTGCCTTGCTCGTTGCAGTCCAGTAAGCTACATAACCAGAATAAGTAGTAGAGGAAGTTCCACCGTAACCAGTAGCATCTTCGGTCTCGCAAGCATTAGCATTAGAACCGCAATAGTAGAAGTTAGAAGAAGACTTCATAAGATAGCCAATCTGCTTCCAGTTACCAACGTGTGTACCGTTTTCAGCAACATATGCATCCTGCAACTTGACGTATTCGCCAGCAGCCGGACCAATTTCAGATGCCTTGGACTTTGCGATCATACCGAAGAGTTTCGGTACTGCGACGGCGGCGAGAATGCCCATGATAACGATCACGACCATCAATTCAATAAGGGTAAAACCTTGCTTCTTCATAGTGTATCTCCTTGTTTTTGTTACACATTCTTTTTTTTGAGCGTTATTGCTCGTTTACATTCAGTAATATATCCACTTTTTTTTCGAAAAGCAATACTTTTGTCAAACTTTTGTCACGTTTTTGTCATGACTTGGTTTACTCCATTACAAAAGTGGCTTTTTTTCGCAAAAAAACGCAAATAACAACCAAACTTCCGATGCACTATATATAGATAATTTTTTACGAAAAAAACATTTTCATCTGTTTTTTATATTCCAAATTGGAATATAAATTTCGGGAACGTGACGCCTATCACACTATTTTCGGCTCAATTTGTTTAAGATTCTTTACTTTCACGAGCATTTTCATGCAAAACAGGAAGTCGACTTCCACTTTAGCATGAAAAAAGACCCATCACAAGTTGCAAACCGCATATAAGGGGATATATTCCATCCACTCTTGGTCCTTATGCCCCAACAAAGAGAAACGGATCGAATGTTCCGGTTTGAACTTGTCGTAAAAAGCCTTTAAACTTTGCGACCGGACATTGCTTTCCGCTTTAACCTCGATAGGAACAACATTCACTCCCTTTTGCACAAGGAAATCTTGTTCAAACGTTGACTTTTCCGTACCATAATAGTAAGGCGAATAAGCAGTATCGCACAATATTTGCTGGAATACAAATTGCTCAGCAAGAGCCCCCTTAAATTCTACAAAAAGGCGGTTTCCCTCCAAAACACTCTGAACATCCAATTCGCTCATAGCCCCAAGCAAGCCTACGTCAATAACAAATAATTTATATGCAGAAAAATTTTTGTAAGCAGACAGCGGAACTCGGGGTTCATTCACCCGATAAACCTTGTTTACAAGCCCAGCATCAACCAACCATTGGATCGCAATTTCAAAATCGGCACTTCGAGCACCTCGTTTCATCTGTCCGAAAAAGAACTTTTTATTTTCCTTTGCCAACTGTATCGGGATAGAGTCCCAAACCATGTTTATTCGGGGAAGTTCTTTTTCGCTGACATGCTTACCAAAATCGCCCTTATACTGTAGTAGTATCGTCTTCTGAACACTTCGTGCGCCTTGATAATCGCTATTTTGCAAAAATACACTGACTGCTTCAGGCATACCTCCGATATAGTAATAGTTCTTTAGATGGAAAATATACTTGTCGCAAAACGTATCGATAAGAGCGTAATCCTTAGTTATCAAAGCATCAGAAAGCTCTTTTTCACCGACAGCACAAAGGAATTCACGAAAGCTCAATGGATAAAGCTGAAGAATATCGACCTTTCTCCAACCTGCCTCGCCCCCATAACAACCAAAGGTTTCCGCCTCGGGCTGTTTTTCCATTTTTTCATGTTTTCTAAAGCAAATCGATCCATCGTTATACCACCAATTATAATATAACATTTTTTCGGGGCTAAAATTTACAGAAACCTGCATTTTTTCCGACCTAATTTTGGTATTAGCACACACTTTTTCAAGTCTAGAATCACTAAAATCACGCATTTTTTCCGGTCTAAATTTAAAAATTCGCACTAACTAGGAAGTCCACTTCCATTTTAGCACCGTCATGCATATAAAAAAGCCTCCCGGAGGGAGGCGATTCTAGACTTAACTGGGTTCTGGACTTAACTGGATTGACGGCTACGCCGTCCGAGCTTCGGCTCAAAAATAGGTCTGCAAGCAGCCCTGCTTTATTCGCCTTGCGCTCGTTTCTTCGCTGCGCTCAGGATGACGAGAACGCCATTACTTCATCACGGAGTCTGCTATGACTACGCGGTTGCCACCGGCCTGCATGGCCATCTGGAGGGAGGCTTCTGCAGTGTAGATGAGCGAGCCGGCGTCGTTTGCGTGGGTAGGCATCACGGCAACGCCCATGCTGAGCGTGGTCGCAAGGATCCCTTCGCCATAGGCGATCTGGAGCTGCGAGATTTCGTTGCGGATGCGTTCGGCGCGGTTTCTCGTGATGTTGAGGTCGGCGCCCGGCATGATCACGCAGAACACGTCGTCGGAGTAGCGGCACGGGATGTCTTCGCCACGGATGTAGCTCGGCAAGCGCTGCCCGAGTTCCCAGAAGAGCTGTTCCACGGCATGGCGGCCTTGGGCGTTCTGCACGGCCGGGATGGCGTCGGGGTAAAGCATCACGATGCCAATGGGCGACTTGTGGCGCACGGCAGCGGTGATTTCACGGCCAAGCGACTCTTCCATATAACGTTTGTTGAAAAGCCCCGTGAGCACATCGCGGATGCTGTGCTGTTCAAAGCGGATGTTCAGGTCCTGGTTTGCCACATAGAGGCCAAACGCCGCAGCGACAATGCTCACCTTCGCCTGCCAGTATTCCTTTGTCTCGGTTTCGGGGAGCTTATCGACCTGGAGGGTCAGGATGCCGAAATGTTCTTCGAGGCCTTCGATCGGGGCGCAAATAGCAAGGCCCTTCGGGCGGTGGTGCAAGTGCGTACAACCGCTAGAAACTTCGGGCGAGCTGTAGTCGGTCACGACAATGTCGCCGGTGTTGAAGCTTGCGCATTCCGCAGGCATCACGGTTTCATCGCTGATGACGTTCGGGCCAAAGCGGAATATCTGCGAGAGTTCCGTCTGTACGCCGCCGTACATATAAAGCACACCAGACGCTTCGGGGAAGAGTTCCGGCAAAAGCTTTTGCATGGCTTCGATGACTTCGGTGAACGGACGGTTGCGCAAGATGCCGAGCTTAAAGCCGTTCCAGGCTTCGAGCGGGAACCCGACCTTGAGCGCCGCAGCGTCAAGCTTTCGGACAGAAGCCGGCACCGGCTGTTTAAGCGCCTCGGCCGCAGGGATAGCCCCCGGCGGGAGCGGACTTTTCTTTTCTTCTTGCAGACGGACCGACACATACTGAGTGTCCTTAGGCTGCGGCTTGTTCAACACCTCGTTAAAGTCATTTTCGATGGCTTCAATCTGCCTGCTGCAGACGGTATAAAAAACGAAGCCGAGCACCGCGCCCCAAGCTCCGACAAAAATGAACTTCGCCCCAATGGACATGGTCTCTTCGGGAACAACATACGCTGCAATGACGCCCATTAAAAAGGCGACCAACCAAAAGATATATTTAACGATATTCATACCATAAATAATATTAAAATATTACAGGGCAGGCAACTAAGACAGATGCAAGTCAACCTTATGCAATAAGAAATCGACAATATTCAGATGTTCAATTCCATCATGCCCCAAATCAACCCTATCCAAGGAAAGGACATATTTGGGTGAAGCATCTGAAATTTTATCAAAAGCCCCAAACTCTCTTTTAATCGTCTTTTCAGAAGCCAGTAGATACGCAACCTGAATGAAGCATTTTTTATTACCCTTAATAGCAACGAAATCAATCTCCCCCTTAAAGGTCTTTCCCGAAAACACAGTAAAGCCTTGAATTAGCAGTTCGTTATAAATAATATTTTCAAGGAAGAAAGTATCCTCATAATTAACTGTATTCGTATTTAAAGTCCTAAAGCCCGTATCCGTCGCATAAAATTTATCATTGGATTCCATAGCGGATTTTCCTACGATATTGTATTTTTTGCACGAATGAAGAATATATGCCTTGTGGAGTTTTTCAAGGTAATTGTATATAGTACGGGAACTCACAGACTTTTTAGTTTTCTGGGTGTAATAGCGAGCAATATTTTCTGCAGAAAACTCCTTCCCCGCATTTGACATAATATACAGAGAAATATCCTTGAAAGCCTTTTTATCAATCTTGCTAGATTTTTTTATGATATCCCTTTCTATTATATTTGAATAAAGGTTATCTAAAAAGCGTTTAATCGAGCCTTCATCTCTAAAGCTAAAACGCAACGGGAATCCACCCCACTTTATATAGTCTTTAATAAACTCATCAGGATTACATTCAATTTTATTCATTTCAAGAAAATTCACAGCTTCCTTAAAGCTAAAAGGAAACACTTCAAACTCAACAGTCCGTCCAGTCAAAAGTGTTGCCAATTCGCCAGATAGCATTGTAGAGTCGCTTCCTGTAACAAATATGGAGCAATTCAATTTAGCCCTTAATGAAGCAAGCAACTTTTCAAAGCAATCCAAATGCTGAATTTCATCAAGAAAGATGTAGTATTTATCGTCATCAAGAATGCGACTTTTTATTTCCAAATGCAAATCATGAATACTCGAAATAAACGAGTAGTCCAAGTCTTCCAAATTGATGCTAATTATATGCGATCCAGAGACTCCATTTGCAACAAGTTCATCTTTGATGATTTCCATCAAAACAGATTTTCCAGCACGGCGAGCCCCAGTTATCACTTTTATTAGGTCCACATCATAGTAAGGGCGAATAAGCTTTAGATAGTCTTCACGAATTAACTGCATATTGCGAGAAAACTCCTTTTTTCAAAATTTTTGAAAGAATATAATACTTTTTATTCAAAATATAAGCAAAAATCCATATTTTCGCAAATATAAATGGTTTTATTTTCAAAATATCAAAATATTTTACAATTTAAAGTACGAATTGCCACCGTTTTCAGCTTACAGCAAAAAAACTTTGATGCCCATAGCATAATATGCAGAGGCTTTTTCTAGATTTTAGCCTATGACAATCCTTGAGAAAATCGCACTTGCACTCCCCGCAGTAGAATCCCCCGCTCGTTACATGGGCGGCGAAGCGAACAGCGTCATCAAAGACCACAGCAAAATGCTTGCACGCATGGCGTTTGTGTTCCCGGACACTTACGAAATCGGCATGAGCAACAACGGGCTCAGAATTTTGTACCATGTGCTGAACCGCGAACCGGATTTGCTTTGCGAAGTGGCTTTTGCGCCGTGGGACGACATGGCCGCCGAGATGAAGAAGTACGATATCCCGCTTTACACGCACGCAAGCTATACGGCGGTCAAGGATTACGAAGTCGTGGGGCTTACGCTCCAGACCGAACTCAACTTTACGAACGTACCCTACGTGCTTGAACTCGCGGGGATTCCGGCATGGCAAAAAGACCGTGCCGAGAGCGACCCGATTGTCGTTTCGGGCGGGCCTTCGATGGGCAACCCGGAGCCAGTCGCGGATTTCTTTGACGCGTTCATGATCGGCGATGGCGAAAAGCTCGTTGTCGATTTTGTACGCTGCGTGGGCGAAGGCCGCAAGGCGGGCCTCAAGCGCGCCCAGATTCTAGAAAACTTGTCTAAACTTGATGGCGTTTACGTGCCGAGCTTGACGAAGGTTGTCAAGAACGAATACGGCGTAATCGTCCCGGCAGAACCCGCAAAGGGCTCTTACGAAAAAACGAACGGTGTACGCCGCCAGTTCATTCCAAAGCTCGACCCGAAAGACTATCCCATCAAGAACTTGATTGCAAACATGCAACTTGTCCACAATCGCTTTAGCGTGGAAGTGATGCGCGGTTGCGCGCAGGGTTGCCGTTTCTGCCAGGCGGGCATTTGGTACAGGCCATGCCGCGAACTCAACCCAGACGATGTTTTGGATATTGCAAAAGCGGGCATCCAAGCAACCGGTGAACGCGAACTTGGACTTTTGTCGCTTTCTACCGCAGACTACAAGCCGGTCGAAGCGCTCACGGATTCCATCATCGACGATCCGTTTTATGACAACGTAGACGTAAGCCTCCCGAGTATCCGTGTCAACAGTTTTGGACAAAGTCTCGCCGAAAAAGTTGCAGCACTTAAAGGAGGCCGCAGCGCCACGTTCGCACCAGAAACAGGTTCCGAACGCATCCGCAAGATGATCAACAAGACCATCAGCGACCAGGACATGTACGATGCCGCCGAACACGCGTTCTCTAGCGGGTTCAACAAGATCAAGCTTTACACGATGATCGGTTTCCCGACCGAGAACCTGGATGACATGCAGGCATTCTGCGAACTCATCTTCAATCTCGTGAAAATCGGGCGCAAGTACAACCGCGGCATTCAAATCGCGGTGAGCATCGGCATTCTCATCCCGAAGTCGTTTACGGGCCTGCAATGGGCGCCGTTTATGGACAAAGAAACGGCACTCAACCACATCCGCTACGTGCGCGAAAAATTCTTCAAGCACCCGAACGTGAAAATCAACTGGGCTGCCTGGGAAACAAGTTTCTTGGAAGCGGTCTACAGCCGTGGCGACCGCAGTCTCGGTCCTGTCATTTACGCCGCCTACAAGAAAGGCATCATCTTCGAAAGCGACAGCTACCGTTTTGATTTTGACAAGTGGCTCCAGGTCTGGGAAGAATGCGGCTACGACACTTCTTGGGTCTACCGCGAACGCGACAAGGACGAAGTCTTCCCGTGGGACTTTATTCACGCAGGCACGACAAAGCAATACTTGCGCCGCGAATGGGAAAAGGCATTCGACCCGACATCCGCACCCGTGCCAAACTGCAAATGGGGCGATTGCCAAGCTTGCGGCATCCCGGGATTCGGCAAAGAAATTGTCCTCGCGGACGATCCCGTGCGCCACAAGGCGCCGAGCCGCACTCCCGAAGAAATCAAGAAGCTCGTGGCAGAACGCCGCCCGAGCCAGAAGGTGAGCTACAGCTACAAGATTACATTCAAGAAGTCCGGCATCAGCCGATTCCTGCCGCACCACAACATGCTCAGTTTCTTCGAGCGCACGTTCATTTGCGCAGGCATCCCCATCAAGTTCAGCGAAGGCTTCAGCCCGAAGCCGCGCATCGTGAACATGGGCGCGCTCCCGCTCGGACTCGAAACTTACTGCGAAGTCATCAGCGTCGATTTATTGCAAAAGCTCGACCTCTCCGCAGAAGGCAAGCCAGCAATCATCGCAAAGCTCAGCGCTCCGTTCCCGCGCGGCATGGAAATCGTGGACATCGAGCCCTTGAAAGAAAAACTCTCGAAGCATTTCCCGAAAGCGATGGTCTATCGCCACACGCCTGAAAGCATCCCCGCAGACCTTATGCAAAAGTTCGAACAAAAGCAGTTGCCGATTGTCACGAACCACCGCGGTCAGCAGATGGACTTGAATGAGCAGGTTTTGGGAATTGATATTCAGAACGGCACGATGGTCGTGCGCGTCAAATGCAACAACCAAGGAACGACCCCTAGTCCGTTTGTCATTTTTGCAGGGCTGCTTGGAATCGAGATCGACCCGGCCAAGCTCGATGAAGTCTCCCGCCGCTTCCTCGTCGCAAAGATTGCGATTGAATGGTAAACGATTTTGTCATTCCCGACTGAGGACTGTCATTCCCGACTTGATCGGGAATCCCCCTCTTGTCTATGAAAAGGAGGTGCCCGCTCGGAGGCGGGCATGACAAGTTCTATTCCGCCGGGAGAATAATCTCGATGTGACTGGTGCTGACGTTGAGGAAGTGCGTACGGAACAGGTCCTTCTCATTCCTGTCGCAAACGCGCACCTGCGTCACCGCAATAAAGTCCTTGTTCTCACGAATGTAGTCCGTGAGGCGCTCGTCACGCAACGTGTCGATTTCGCCCGTAATGACAAAATTATCTGTCCACATTTTTACTAGCATACCACTAATATATAAATGTTACTCCAAGTAAGAAGATAAAAACCTTATTTTTTGGTCCACAAAGCCTTTTTAACGTATATTATTCAATAAGATACAACAATGTCATGCCCGATTTATTCGGGCATCTCCCTTTTAAAAGAAAATAGGAGATTCCCGCTTTCGCGGGAATGACAAGAATGAATCAATTTAAACTTAAATAAGAGGTTCGCATTATGGCACCGAAGAAAGTACGCACGATTCCAGGGCAGATGGCATACCACAATGCCGAATTTATGGAAAGCGATGCAGCACGCCCCATTCGATTCCTTTCTGAATTTTTCCAGCCTGCACAGATTTTTGCACAAGAAGATATCAAGAATTCTATCGTATTCTTTGGTTCGGCTCGAACAATTCCGCCGGAAGAAATCAAGAAACGCCGCAAAGGTTGCAAGAACAAAGCTGAACTGGCAAGGCTCGACCGCCTCTCCAAGGTCGCAGATTCTTACACCGCTGCTCGCGAACTCGCTGCCAAGCTCGGCAAGTGGATCAACAAGCGCCACCACGGCTACGCCATCATGACAGGCGGCGGTCCAGGCATTATGGAAGCAGGCAACCGAGGCGCATCCGACGTGGGTACGCCTTCTGTCGGCTTGAACATCAAGCTGCCTTTCGAACAACATTGCAACCCCTACATCGATGACGAACTGAACTTGCAGTTCCGTTATTTCTTTATTCGTAAGTACTGGTTCTTGCGCATGGCTCGTGCACTCGTAATTTTCCCTGGCGGATTCGGAACGCTCGACGAAGCCTTCGAAATGCTCACGCTTATCCAGACCGACAAGTACGCACAGCAAATGCCTGTCGTGATTTTCGATTCGAACTTCTGGAAGAAGGCTTTGAACTGGGAATTCTTCGCCGAAACAGGCATGATCAATCCCGACGACCTCAAGCTCTTCAAGTTCTGCGATACCGTCGATGAGGCTTACGACTTCATCACCTCCAAGCTCGAAGAGCAAAGCGAAGAAACGGTCACATTCGCGCGCTCCCACGCCGAAGACGAAGGAAAGAAGAAGTAAAGAACAAGACTTAACTGGATGGGGCAAAGCCCCAACTCATTGGCTTGGTTATGCCCATGCAAGCATGGTCGCAACACTCGCCTTCCGAGTTGTCTTCACTTCGTTCAGGATGACGATACAATAATGTCATGCCCGCCGGAGCCTGTGCTGAGCGCAGTCGAAGTAAGCGGGCATCTCCTTGCTACTGTCATGCCCGCCACCGAGCGGGCATCTCCTTTTTTATTAAATTTTTGCCATGTTCTGGAACAATTTGGCAGAAATAATGGACAGGGTCTCGCGCAATTTGGCGCTCCGCCCGAACTACACCATGGAAGAATACCAGCGGTGGTTTGACCATAATCCTGACTTCAAGCACAACGGCAATGCAGAACGCATCGAGCTTATCGAGCCTCTTTCGCTCGTAGGCACAAACCAGCTTTACCGCGCAAAGCTCTGGATCGAACATCCGCGCGACGAAAAGCGCTACGACGAAAAAGAAATCGTCGTGAAGATCTGCAAATACTGGGCACCTCCCGGCAAGAACCGCCTGCACCGCTTGAACATGCTATTAAGCGCATTCCAGGACGAAATCCGAATCAACAACCTCATCCGCGCGACAAACATCGAAGGCGTGGTACAGTCATTCGGCGGAGGCATCGCGGGTCGCCACCCCTACCTCAAGCTGGAGTTCATCAAGGGCTGTTCGCTCGATAGAGTCATCAAGCCAAAAATCACCGACGAAGAACGAGTCAAGCGAGTCGCACAAATAGCCTACCTCGCCAACACGATCAGCCAGCTCCATTACTACCAAATTGTACACAAGGACATCAAGCCCAGGAACTTGCTCCTGTGCCAGAATCCGGTACACAAGAACAACCACAAGATTTTGCTCTGCGACTTCGGCTACGCCCAGGCCAAGATGCGCGAAACCGTCACCGAAGGCGGCGGACTTTCATCGCCAAGCTACAGCGCTCCCGAACTTGCCCAGTCCAGCGAAAACATAACCAGCGCCGTGGACTACTTCAGCTTTGGTGCCGTGATGCACGAATACCTCACCGGCGTAAAGCTCTACCCCAAGGCAAAGGACATCTACACCGAAGAAGGCCGCCTGATCACCAAGCGCTACATGGAATACATCGAAAATGGACGTGAAAACGTATTCGACGACGAGCGCTTCCCGGAAATCCATGAATGGATCGACGCCCTCACGACCTTCGACGCGAACGAGCGCATGAAAAAGAGCCCAAACCTCTTTACCCTCGCCCACAAGCTCCGCGAAGAAGTGAACGCGCTCGGCTACAGCGACGTCAACACCGACTTTTTGTGGAATCAGCTAAACGAGTACGGTCAGCAGCGTACTTTTTAACACGCATTTATCTCCCACCTCAATAGCATTTTACTAGTAATTTGTTTATATTCACTAGTATGAAGAAAATATTGAGTATAATTTTAAACCCGTTTCGGTTTTTCAAGTTTCATCACTACGTGACGCTATTAGCACTAGCCGTCCTTGGAATTTTCAACTTCCAGACGACCTTCGACCCGACGATTCAAAAGCTCCGTCAAGAAAAGGATATCCACCAGTCGTTTGACAAGTGGTGGGACGAGGAACGCGCCCAGGAATTCAAGAACGTAGGACTCACGCCCGACGAGACTATCAAAAATCAGGAGTTCGAACTCTACAAGGAGCGCTATAAAGTCGAAAACCCAACGCCGGTCATCGAAGACCGCATCGAAGAGATGAAAGTCGAATTTCTCGACTGGTGGGAAAATCAGGGAGGCAAGGAACAATACGCCGCGGAGCACGGCAGTTTCCCGACCGACAAGCAATACGAGGCCGAACTCAAAAAATGGATCTATAAATATACAGACAAATTCATTCGCTACCGTTGGGCATACCAGCCTAGCCGTGGCAACACCGAAAGCTGGCTCACGTGCAGCCTACTGTTCCCAAGCGCATGGTCCTATATTTTCTTCGTCGTATTTTTCATGTTTGCGTTAATGCAGCTCGAAAAGCGCTGGAACGCATTCTTCGTTTACGTTTATGCGGTGGTAATCGCAATTATTAGCGGGTTCTTTGTCGATTTGCTTGTAAACACGTCGTTCTTTGGGCAGTTCGCCACACAGCGTTACATGGGCGTAAGCCTGATGATTTGTTTCTTGCTCGGAGCAAATGTATTCGACAAGGAGAAAGACGCCATTCCCTCTTACGTCAGCAAGATATCGCAATTGGCTCTCGTCGGGAGCATGGCTATAGACTGGTTCATCAATCCGGGAATTTTCAACGCCGTCACAGTCGAATCCCCGATATTCTTTGCGCTTGGCGGACTGGCCGGCTACTACATGCCGCACCGTTCTGACGAAATCGCAAAGCCGAAGCAGGTGGTACAAAGTACAGAAGAATCGCTTTCGCCCGGAGAACGCATACGCAACATGATTAACGACGGGCTTGACGCCGCAAACAACGGCGAAACGGAAAACGCAGCAAGAATGTTGCGGTACGGGTTCACGGCACTTTTGCAAGAGAACCCTGTCAAGTTCTATGAAGTAAAGGACGCAGCCAACAAAATTGCCGGCTGCTATGCCGAAATTCCCAGTACGCAATGGATCGAATGGGGCGCAATAGCCAAGCAAAAGAACATTCCAGAAGCGGCCATAGTGCTACTTGAAAAAGGAATCGCAAAAGAAACGGACGCAAGCCTCTTGCGTCGTGCGCACTTCGACATAGGCGAACTCCGTATCCAGACAAAGTCCGAAGTCAATGCGGCAATGGAGCACTTGAGCAAGGTCATCAAGGAAAACGACAGCGACATGCTCGCCGAACAGGCCAAGAAACTCATGGAAACCGGCAAGGACATTTTAGTGCAAATGGCCTACGCCGCCCCAAAACAGTTCAAAGTGTCGAATTAAAAGTTAAAGGCGATGCCGGCACAAGGCCGGCATGACAACAAAGCCCCGGGATAAATCCGGGGCTTCGTCATTCTGAACCCGCGCAGCGGGTGAAGACAACTCGGAAAGCGAGTGTTGCGCCCATGCTACGCATGGGCATAACCGAGCCAAAGAGTTGAGGGCGTTAGCCCAATCCAGTTACATTATCAGTTGCTTCACCAAGAATTAACTGGATCCTTCGTCCTTATGGACTCAGGATGACGAAACGCACACTTGACTCAGGATGACGTCAATGCATTCTTACTTCACAACAAACTTCTTGGCAGAGAAGCCTTGAACTTGCACGAGGTATAGCCCGCTCTTGAGCGTACTGACGTTGAGCGATTCATTCATGCTCTGGGCAGTCTTCTGCATATGCATATTGCCCTTTACATCAAGAATCTTGATGGACTTGCCCACGACAGAACGCGGCAAATGGAGCGAAAGCGTATTGTCTACGAGCGACATGCCGAACTTCGCTGCAACCACAGACTTCGAAAGTCCAACAGAGAATTTCACAGGCGTTGTCACTTCATCATAGCGTTCCACGAGCGCCATCAAGTACCATGTGCTATGCGGCAACCACTGTTCGTCCCAGCGCCACACCTGCCAAGATTCCTTCATAGAATCAAAACCCACAGCAGCAACACCGTCATCCGTCCATGCAATACCCGAGCCATCCTGATTCTTGCCGGTAATGCCGTTTGCAATACCGCCTTCAAGCGTTGCATCATATTCAGACTGACCATCATACTTTTGCGGGTTCTTCGTTCCCTTGCCATACATCATGCAAGTCGCATACGGGTTCTTGCCCAAAATCCAGTCGAGCTGATCCGTAGCATATTTTTTCACATCATCCGGATCAAAGTCCCTGTCTTCACGACCAATAACGTGCATCGCATACATCATTGCCGCAGAAAGGCTTGCAAGGCGAGCATCTTCGCCCTGCCACCAATAATTACTTTCGTTATCGTGCGGGATAAAGAACCCATCCTTGATAGCCCCATTAGTCTTGTAAGTCTGGCGGGCATATCCAAACGGATTATCAACCTTATTCGTAATTTCAACAAGCCAGTCAACATGAGACTCAATGGCATCATGAACATTAACGAGAATAGAGTTCACGCAGCCGCCATCACTCATACTCGAACAGATCCAGAAAGGATCGTAGCTACCATGAACTACAGCACCCTTTTCAATAGCGCCAATAACCTCACTGTAACGAGCAAGGGCCACCAACGGGAGCCCAGCATCACTTGCATGCCAGAACGGACGAGTCTTCGCATCATCGCTCCAGAAATAGCCATCTTTACTTACACGAGAAGATAAATGTTCGGCACGGTCATAAGCATCATCCAAATACTCCTGTTTTTTTGTCGCCGCGTAAAGTTCCGTCGCCGCCAAAAGCGCCGTGTAATCGTCGATGATATTTTCCTTGTGGTCATCACAGTAAGCGCAATCGCCGCCAACGCTCTGCTTTTCGGACAAATGCTTGTAAGCCTTTTCAGCCGCCGCCAAATACTGTTCGCTTGTAAAGTCGCCCTTCAGCTTAAGCCTAGCAGCGCTTGCGAGACCGGCTATTGCCATGCCACCGCCTTCGCGGAACGCCGTCTGGTAATCAGCACTCTTGATGCCATCAGAACCAGAGAATGCGCAAATTTCGCGCTTGCCCAAAGGCGAACCCCAGTTATCAAAAACCGTCATGTAGAAGAAACCTTCTTCAGAGAGCATGCGCACCAAAAAATCCGCCCCGTAAGCCGCTTCATCAGCCGTTTTCGCCTTTGTCGCAGTCGAGCCAAGCAACTTCGGGATGCGTTCCGAAGCAAAAGCAAGCGACCAGACCGTCAAAGGAATCTGCTGCGGATTCAAATAGTTCGCATAAGACAAATGCGAAAGGTATTTGCTCACGTCACCGCTGGCATCGTACCAGCCGCCATGAACATCCACCTTTTTGTCGGAACTATAAATTCCCATGCTCTTGTCCCAGCCCTCAACCGTCGGGTCATCGGCACGGTCATCATAAAAGTAATTGAGCACTGATGCAAGCGTATTTGCAGCCAAAGCGTTTTCGCCCACAGTAAACTCGCCCGAATTCTGCGGCTGCCCATTCTCGGAAACCTGGAGCGTGTACTTGCCCGCCGTAAGGCCCGTCAAGTCCGCCACGTAAAACATGCCATTGTTGAGCCAGTTGTCCGGATTCGAACCCGCCGACAACTTACCCGTCTTGACCGCAGTTCCGCCCGACATCACGCTAAATTCGGCACCATCCGAAAGATTATCGCTCTTGACAATCACGGAAATCGGCTGACCGACATCATAACCGACCTGGTTGTAGAAAAACTTGGTTTCGGCAGAAGCAACTCCCGCGCTCAAAAGAACCGCGGCAGAGAAAATTGGGGAAAGCTTATATATATGCATGCGCTAAATATAGATTCACGATGTTTTTTCGAAAAGTAAAATTATCCTCATACTAAAACGTCATTCTGAGGACCGAAGGGACGAAAGACCCTGTCAAGCTTCGCATTAATTTAACGCATTTTTAGCGTAGATTATAAAATTACCCTTACAAGGCCCAATCTAAAAAGCTTCCAAAGCCACCCAAAATAGCAATTTATTATAGGGGTTTTATAGCAACCGAGTCCAGACGAGAAAGCTTTCCGAGAAATTCGCAGCCTTAAAACACCCTCAAACAGCCCATTTTCACACTTTTAACGCAACAGTTACGTTAAATAGCAAACATTTTCAAGCTGCTTCAAAAATTTTATTGACCGATCAAATTATAAAACCTATGTTTGCGATGTAAATGAAAAACGACTGGATTCTTCGCGATTTCATCGCTCAGAACGACGTCTAACGCAACCTAAACTTCAACCTCAAAGCCGCTCGCGGCGACCCCAAACCTCAAAGCGAAGCGACCCCATAACCACTATGTACTACGAAACCATTAAAGTTCTCGACTGCACGATCCGCGATGGCGGTCTCGTCAACAAGCACGATTTTTCTCTTGAATTCGTGCGTAGATTGTACACCCTCCTTTCCGCAGCCGGCGTAGACTACATGGAAATGGGCTACAAGAACTCCCCGGAACTCTTCGACCCCAAGGAATACGGTCCGTGGAAGTTCTGCGAAGACGACCTGCTCTGGAAAGTCAAGGACGGCATCGATTCCAAGATGAAGATGGCCGTGATGGCTGACGTAGGCCGTGTCAACATGGACGCCGTGAAGCCCGCCTCCGAAAGCCCGTACCAGATGTTCCGCGTCGCAAGCTACGTCAAGAACATCGACAAGGGCATTAGCATGGTGAACGCTTTCCATGACATGGGCTACGAAACAACGCTCAACATCATGGCCGTAAGCCGCGACCGCGGCCCGGAACTTGACGAAGCGCTCCACCAGGTCAACGAAGAATGCAAGGCCGACGTGCTTTACCTCGTCGATAGCTTCGGCGCCTTCTACCAGGAAGACATCGACAAGGAACTCGCCCGCTACAAAGGCATCGTGAAGAACAAGAAGTTCGGCTTCCACGGTCACAATAACCAGCAGCTCGCCTTCAGCAACACGATCCAGGCCATCATCAACCACGTCGATTACCTCGACGGTTCCGTGTCCGGCATGGGCCGTGGCGCAGGCAACTGCACCACCGAACTCCTCCTCAGCTTCCTCAAGAATCCGAAGTACGACTTGCGCCCGGTTCTCGACGCCTACGAAGAATTGTTCCTCCCGTTGCAGCAGAAGTACGAATGGGGCTACATCATCCCGCAGATGATCACGGGCATGCTCAACCGCCATCCGCAAGATGCCATCGCCGTCCGCAAGACAGAAGACCGCGACCACTACCGCAAATTCTACGAAAAGATGGTCAACGACTAAAAATTCGCGAATCGGCAAACATTCAGTTATACAAGAATCCCGCTCCGACCGGAGCGGGATTCTTTGCATTATTCAACAATTTCGAATTACTTCAAAATCACATTCTTTGCATTCACCACGCCGTTCTGTTCGATCTTCACGATATAGCGACCGCTCGGGACCATTCCAGAATTCCACTTAATCTGGTGATCGCCCGGCTGGAGGCTCTTTTCAGTGACATTTGCAAGAACTGCGCCGTTAATGCCGACAACAGAAACCTTCACATCGCCAGCAGACTTGAGTTCAACAGAAACGATACTGCGGCTCAAGCCCTTGATAGCAGGAGCAGTCGGAACAGCAGCAACGAGCGGGCTTTCAGAAGAAGCCGGAATTTCATTAACCGGAGAACTCTTCTTTAAAGGGAAACCGTTCCATCTAATCATATGGTAAGTCGTATTGCTAGAACCATACATAATTTCTTTAACCCTTTTTTGGATACTTTCAGGAGTATCATACCAATGCCAAGAATTGTTATTATCGTCATCTTCATCATCAATATACAATTCAGTATGTAAAATATTCTGAGCGGAATATTTGGCGAAAACGCCAAACCGCTTTTCAAAAGGATATTTCAATTCCGCTTTTTCTTTCTTAGGCATAAAACAGTATTCTAGCGCTATATTATCGCCTCCTTTATTAGGCCATATCGGCCCTCTAACTGTATTAGCATTATGAGAATCCTCTGTATCATGGCGACGCCTAAATGGATATGCCCCTTCAGGACATTCCGCATCCAGCCTCAAAACTACGTAGTCAAAAGGCACTTGAGGCAACTTTTCGTAATACTGCGGATAATATGAGAACTGAATTTTACCGCCCAAGAAAGTAACTCCTGGAGGATTCGGGTCCGTTTTGTTTTTAACACCCGTCCTATTATTTGAATCTTCCACATCAAGAATAAAATCAGCATCATATCCAGAATTATTATGATTACGATAAAAATAATCAAAATTTTTCAAAAGACCAACAGCCCTTTCCTTAAAGGAAGGCCGCGTCCCAAATAAAACTTTTTTAGACAAGTTTTCTATTACAAAATTTCCAAATACCGCTCCTCGAGAAGCGACCTTATAAGGAGAAATATTATCCGAATAAGCATTAAAAGTCACATATTTTCCTTTAGCCGGGAACCGCCCTCCAGCCGCAATTTTGACATTAGAATAATCAATGGCAACCCGATAAACCCACGCAGACATTCTTTTAACACTCATTTTTCCACCATGCAGTACAGGCTCAGATATAGACAATTCATCATTAAATGGATATTCCCCATCATTCGTATTCTGATAAACATCTATAAAAATGTAAATTTTAAAACCATTTACCTCACTACTCCCTTTATTTACAATCCAGAAACTCGGTGTATACTCTTTATAAAAGCGATCCCCTTCATTCCCTTCTACTGTAAACGCAGCAAAGTTCATAGAGAAGAACAGAAGAACTAACAAATATATTTTATACATAGTATTTTCCTTTAAAAAAGATTCACTTTAAAACAGCGTTGACAGCACTAACAACGCCATTTTGTTTTGCCACTACAACATATCGACCATTTGGAATAATTCCAGAATTCCATTTCATATAATGGATACCTTGCTGAAGATTTTCAGAAGCAATCTTTGCAACAACAGCACCATTGGCATTGATAATAGAAACCACAACATTCCCAGCAGTCTTCATTTCAACAGCAACCGCAGAACGATCAAGCCCTTTAATCACAGGCGCAACAACCTGATTTTCCTTCAAAACAGCATCACTCACTTTGAACTGATTATCAGCAACAATCAACGCATCCGCGTTCTTTGAACTTTCTTTTTTCAACACCCAACCACCATTGCCTTTCCACTTCGCCACATGAATCGTTGTATTACTAGACCCATCCATAATTTTTCTAATTCTTTTCTGAATATCTTTTGAAGCTCCATACCAATTCCATGAATTATTATTATCATCATCTTCATCATCTATATAGATTTCCGTATGAGCGATATCAGGAGACGAATAATTCGCAAGAACACCAAATCCAGTATGGAAATCTGAGAAATCATTAATAAATGGGAATTTCACCTTCGATTTACTATCCGCAGGAACAAAGCAATACTCTAAACTCGCATTATCACCAACAGAACTAGGCCATGCACCATATCCATTCACAGAATTATCAGTATCTGAGTCTTCTGTATCATGACGACGTCTAAACGGATACGTCCCCTCAGGACAATTAACATCCAACTTCAAAACCACATAATCAAAAGGCACCCTAGGAATTTCTTTATAATTCAAAGCACAATAAACAAACCTGATATGCCCCCCAGTAAGAGATATTGATGCGGGGTATTTATCACCGCTCACAATCCTCGTTCGATTTTTATGATCTTCCACATCAAGCACAATTTCAGTCCAGCCGTTACTGGAGCAAAGATTTGCTCCGTTATACTCCTTCATTTCAAAGACAGAGCTTCCTAGAACTCCGATCCTTGAATTATTCTTAGGATGCTTACCGTATAAAACTTTGCCCGATAAAGATTCAACTACATAATTATCTAATTTAACATTTTTTAATTGTTTTTCTTCCAATCCAAGTTTTTGGACCACATATCGTTTTTCTACTTCATTCAAAGTCCATGTTTGATATTTTCCATTTTCTGGGAATGAAGCTCCGGCACCGATCGTAACCTTACTATAATCAAAAATTATTCTAAATACATACTCCGAAGGTCTATCTTCAGTAACTTTACCACCCCCAGCCAATTCATTAGTTCCTTCAACCAACTTTTTCCTATAATGATATTGATAATCATGTTTTTGCGTTAGGTAAGTATCAATATAATAGTAAACCTTAAAACCTTCGATTTTCTTTCCGCCCTTATTATCCAATCGGAAATAATGCGTATTAGGTATTCGCAGATATCCCGGATTATGAGGCAAGACATCATCTACAGTATACTCTTTCTCAGAAACTTCCCCAACCACGTTTAAAGCAAAACACGCAGAAGCCACAAATAATACGACTAATAAAAATTTATTCATATTTCTCCTTTATATTAAATTGAGCGTACAATATAACAAAGACAAATTCACATTTCAATACAGTAAAAATAAATTAACAAAAAAAAAAAGACTCATTGCATAAACAAAGAGTCTTTTTGATTAGAGCAATTAAGAAGTCGTTTATTTTACTTCAAAATTACATTCTTAGCGTTCACCATGCCGTTCTGTTCGATCTTCACGATATAGCGACCGCTCGGGACCATTCCAGAATTCCACTTGATTTGATGATCGCCCGGCTGGAGGTTCTTTTCAGTGACATTCGCAAGAACTGCGCCGTTAATGCCGACAACAGAAACCTTCACATCGCCAGCAGACTTGAGTTCAACAGAAACAACACTGCGGCTCAAGCCCTTAACAGCAGGAGCAAACGGAACAGCAGCAACGAGCGGACTTTCAGAAGAAGCCGGAGTTTCAGCAGCGCTCTTATAGAGGTCATAGAACATGTGGCTGGTCCAGCGAGTCACGCGATACATTGTATTTTTAGAGCCATTCATAATCGCGTCTATTCCATTTTGAACATATAGTGGTAAAGACGATTTTCCGAGCCATTTGTTTTTATTGTTGCTATCTTCATCATCTATATAAAATTCATAATTAAACGAACGCGTTCCATTAAAATCGGCAAAAAGGCCATTGCTCCAATGGAACGGCCACTTCGCTGCAACATAATCATTCTTTGGCACGTAGCAGAAATAAAGTGTAACATCGCGGCCCACTTCATTAACGCCCACATATCCTGTAGACGAGTTATGCCCACCATCTTGGGTATCGTGATGACGGCCATACCTATACGATCCTGCAGGACATTCGTTGTCCAAGGACAGCACCGCATAATCAAACCTAGCCTGCGGCAAGCTTTCCCTGTCTCCTGTACAAAACTTAAATTCAACGCCACCATCACGGAATGTCACGCCCGCTTTCGAAGAAGCGAGATCACCAAAACGGACACCACTTCGGTCGTTACTATTTTCCGTATCGATAAATATGGAAAACGGATTACTGCACCAGCCCGAGGGAGCCTCAGCATTTAAGAAACCAATATGCTTTGCAAAGCTCATCGATGCAGCAAGCAATACTAATGGATATATTTTATTCATTTATTTTCTCATCAAAACAACGATACAAACAATATAACAAAATAAATTCATTTTTAACAATAAAAAAAATTATACAAATTCACACATACAAAATTACAGAACATAACAAGCACACAAAAAAGCCCTTTGCACAAGCAAAGAGCCTTTTAATTAAAATCAATTAAGAAATCGTTTAAATTACTTCAGAATCACATTCTTAGCGTTCACCATGCCGTTCTGTTCGATCTTCACGATATAGCGACCGCTCGGAACCATCCCAGAATTCCACTTAATCTGGTGATCGCCCGGCTGGAGGTTCTTTTCGGTGACATTCGCAAGAACCGCGCCGTTAACGCCGACAACAGAAACTTTTACATCACCAGCAGACTTGAGTTCAACAGAAACAATACTGCGGCTCAAGCCCTTAACAGCCGGAGCTGTCGGAACAGCGGCAACGAGCGGACTTTCAGAAGAAGCCGGAGTTTCCACGCTACTCTTAAAAAGGTTATAATTCGTATGGCTGACCCAGTGAGTCACGTGATACGTCGTATTGCCTGAGCCACTCATAATCGTAGCTATTCCATTACGAACATTCTGAGGCAAAGAAGCCAATCCAGGCCAGGAATTTCTATTGTTGCTATCTTCATCATCTATGTAAAGCTCATAACGAGACGCATAGCCCCCATCAAACTTGGCAAAAACGCCACTAGTCCAATGGAACGGCCATCTTGCCTCTGCATTAACATTCTTCGGCACATAGCAGAAATAAAGCGTAACATTGCTGCCCACTTCATTAACGCCCACATGTCCCGTAGACGCGTTATGTCCACCATCTTGGGTATCGTGATGACGGCCATACCTATACGACCCTGCAGGGCATTCATTTTCCAAGGATAGCACCGCATAATCGAACCTAACTTGCGGCAAGCTTACCTCGTCTCCCGTACAAAACTTAAATTCAACGCCACCATTACGGAAAGTCACGCCCGCTTTTGAAGGAGTGAATTCACCATAGCGAGGTCCGCTATGATCGTTACTATTTTCCGTATCGATAAATATGGAAAAAGGGCTGGCGCACCAGCTCGTGGGAGCCTCGGCATTCAAGAAACCAACAAGCTTTGCAAAGCTCATCGAAGCAGTAAATAACACTAATGGATATATTTTATTCATTTATTTTCTCCTTAAAACTACGATACAAACAATATAACAAAATAAATTTATTTTTAATAATAAAAAAAATTATACAAATTCACACATACAAAATTACAGAACATAACAAACACACAAAAAAGCCCTTTGCACAAGCAAAGAGCCTTTTAATTAAAATTAATTAAGAAGTCGTTTATTTTACTTCAAAATTACATTCTTAGCGTTCACCATGCCATTCTGTTCAATCTTCACGATATAGCGGCCGCTCGGAACCATTCCAGAATTCCACTTGATCTGGTGATCGCCCGGCTGGAGGTTCTTTTCAGTGACATTCGCAAGAACTGCGCCGTTAATACCGACAACAGAAACCTTCACATCGCCAGCAGACTTGAGTTCAACAGAAACGATACTGCGGTTCAAGCCCTTAACAGCAGGAGCAAACGGAACAGCAGCAACGAGCGGGCTTTCAGAAGAAGCCGGAACATCAACAGCGCTCTTAGAAAGGCCATAGAATATGTGGCTAGTCCAGTGAGTCACGTGATACGTCGTATTGCTTGAGCCGCTCATAATCGTAGCTATTCCATTACGAATATTTTGAGGCAAAGACGCTAATCCAGGCCATTTGTTGTTATTATTGCTGTCTTCATCATCTATGTAAAGTTCATAACGAGACGCATAGCTTCCATCAAACTTGGCAAAAAGGCCATTGCTCCAATGGAATGGCCACCTCGCCTCAGCATTAACATTCTTCGGCACGTAGCAGAAATAAAGCGTAACATTGCTGCCTACTTCATTAACGCCTACATATCCTGTAGACGAGTTATGTCCACCATCTTGGGTATCGTGACGACGGCCATACCTATACGACCCTGCAGGACATTCGTTGTCCAAGGACAGCACCGCATAATCGAACCTAGCTTGCGGCAAGCTCTCCCTGTCTCCTGTACAAAATTTAAATTCAACGCCACCATTACGGAACGTCACGCCCGCTTTTGATGGAGTGAATTCACCATAGCGAGGTCCACTACGATCGTTACTATTTTCCGTATCGATAAATATGGAAAACGGATTGCCGCACCAGCCCGAGGGAGCTTCAGCGTTCAAGAAACCAACAAGCTTCGCAAAGCTCATCGAAGCAGCAAGCAATACTAATGGATATATTTTATTCATTTATTTTCTCCTTAAAACTATGATACAAATAATATAACAAAATAAATTTGTTTTTAACAATAAAAAAAATTATACAAATTCACACATACAAAATTACAGAACATAACAAGCACACAAAAAAAAGACTCCTTGCACAAGCAAAGAGCCTTTTAATTAAAATTAATTAAGAAGTCGTTTAATTTACTTCAAAATTACATTCTTAGCGTTCACCATGCCGTTCTGTTCAATTTTCACGATATAGCGGCCGCTCGGGACCATTCCAGAATTCCACTTGATCTGGTGATCGCCCGGCTGGAGGTTCTTTTCAGTGACATTCGCAAGAACTGCGCCATTAACGCCGACAACAGAAACCTTCACATCGCCAGCAGACTTGAGTTCAACAGAAACAATACTGCGGCTCAAGCCCTTAACAGCCGGAGCTGTCGGAACAGCGGCAACCATCGGCACGGATTCTTCCACAACGGAGGATTTCTTCAAATCATTTTGAGTGCCAGTCCACTTGATAACATGATAATTGGTATTATGCAAGTTATCCCAACTTGTCAAAAGCAGAGAATATATATCCATCATAAAGTTATAAACGGCCTGCGCTTCAGGAAACTCAAGAGAGTGGTCAATATCCTGGCTTACAAGATCCGAGGCTCCGAAATGGAAATCGGTACTATTCTTATTATCGCTATCTTCATCGTCAATATACACTTCCGAATGTGCAATTTTCTTTATTTTTGAGGAGCCTCTTGAGAAAACGCCATATTTAATGTCAACAGGGTACTTCACAGTGGAATTGGGATTTGCAGGTACATAGCAATATTCCAAAGTAGCGTTTTTAGTGACAACATTGGGGCTTATATTGCCGCTATAACTATTCCTATTGCGAGAGTCTTCCGTATCATGATGATGAGAGAACGCATAAGACCCGGTGGGGCACTTATTGCCCAATCTCAGCACAAAATAGCTATACGGAACTCTAGTAAGAGTATTAACATTAAGGACGCAATATGTAAACTTGGCATGGCCACCAAGAGTAATTCCCGGAGGGTTCGGGTCACCGCTTTTCACGCCCGTATTATTATCGTCATCTTCGACATCAAGATCGATAAGGACCTGTTCACCAGGGCAACTACCCGTGTTCTTAAGAACGCCAATTCTAGCACCAAAGCACATACTTGCGGCCAGAGGAATTAAAATAAATAACTTATTCATATTATTCTCCTTTCAAATAAGTTATGCAAAGTATAGTAATACTTTATTTTACTTGCAATACAAACAAATAAATATTTTATATTTTATACTAAACTTTATCGTAAAAAGTAATTTACCATTTACAAATAACAAAATTCACACAAAATATTCACAACAACAAAAAAAGTACGACAGCAGCCGTACTTTTCAAAAAAAATTCAGCAATTAGGGGTTACAGTCCTTCGAATTCGAGCAGAGACGCCATATCGTTCGAGTTGATTTCAAAATCGAGCTTGGCGTTTTCGCGGATACGCTCCTCATGCACGGATTTTGGAAGCGGTAAAAGTCCGAGCTGCAAAACAAAGCGGCTTGCAAGCTGCGGCACCGTAACATGGTATTTTTCGGCCATCGCACAAACTTCCGGCACCTTCAGGAGGCGCCCCGTCGCATTCGGCGAATACGCTTCCACCAAGATTCCCGCTTGTTCACAGAAGTCAATCAACTCCGTCGGCACATGTCCAATGTGGACGCGAATCTGGTTCACCGCAGGTATCACGCGGGCACCCGCCAGCAAATTATTCAAGTCGTCAATTTCAAAGTTAGAAACGCCGATCGCTCGGATTTTGCCGGCCTCGTAAGCTTCTTCGAGGGCTTTCCAGACTTCGATATTTTCCTTAAAATAGCGATTTCCGCTGATTGAACCCATCTCGGCCCACGGACGCGGAGCATGGATTAACATCATGTCGATATGGAACGCGTCTAAGCGGTCCATCGATTCCTGAATGCAGCGAACCGCATCATCGTAATTTTTGACTTCGGCAGGGATTTTCGTCGTGATAAAAACGCTTTCACGGTGGATTCCAGTCGATTTCAGCGCCGTTTTGAGACCTGCGCCGACCCCCGCCTCGTTTTCATAGGCAATTGCCGTATCGATATGGCGGTAACCCGCATCTATGGCGGAGGCAACGACGGTTGCAGCCACGTCATTTGGCGTCTGCCACGTCCCTAGAGCTATTTTGGGGATACGTTGACCGTTGTTCAGCTTGTAAAATTCTTCGAGTATCATATCCAACCTCACAACTTATTCTAAACTAATATAAATAGAAACACGAATCTCGCAAGGTAGATTCGTCAAAGTGCTAATACCACTTTGGAATATTTACTGGTGTGAAGGCACTAAGTAATTACTTTTCAATCGTTTTGATGTCGCCTTGGGCGGCACGTTTGGCGTTGTAGGGATCAATATGAACGAGGGCATCGACGACATTTTCATTCGAGTCGATAAGCAGCTGCTCAACCTCCTCGGCAACGTCATGAGCATCTTTCAGCGTCATCCGGTCATCAACCACGATATGCACGTCCACATGCAAGTCGCTCCCGACATAACGCGAACGGAGACCATGCAAACTGATGACTTTCGGGTGAGAAAGTGCCAAATTACGCAATTTTCCAAGGACATCCGGGTCTGCACCTCGGTCCACAAGCTGTCGAAGCCCCGGAGCCGCAATTTCAACAGCGGAATGCATAATGAAGAACGCCACAACCAACGCACCAACGGCGTCCGCAAACCACAGCTGAGGGAGCAAAATGGCAAAAACGACCGCCACAAACACAGGGATCGAGCTAAAGGAGTCGCTACGGTGGTGCCAAGCGTTCGCCTCGAGCACCTGGCTGCGGATTTTCCGCCCTGCATTTCGCGTATAGCGGAACAGAATCTCTTTCACAATAATGGACACAAGCGCCATTACAGCAACGACATTTTCCGGGTGCGAAGCTTCGCCCGCCAAAAGAGCAATTACAGCCTTGTACCCAATCCCCACACCGACAGCGGCTACAGCAAGGCCAATTCCTATCGTAATCAGCGTTTCAAAACGGCGATGCCCGTACGGATGTTCCGCATCCGGCGGAGAATTCCAGAAATGACTGCCCACAATAACAGCAACATCCGTCACAAAATCCGAAGCGCTGTGGACCGCGTCTGCAACCAGAGCTTGAGAATTGCCAACAACGCCCACAACAAACTTGGCAATAGAGAGCGCGGCGTTCCAGCCAAGCCCAACCCAAGTCACTTTGCGAACTTCTGCACTGTCATCTTTTTTGCGTACGCGAGTCATGACCTTTAAGCTAGAAAATTTGCAACCTTACGTACTCCCAAATCATCAAAATTGCTGTAATAAAAAATCAATGTTACTATTTTTTTAAAGCTTATGAAAAAACTCTTGAAAATCATCATTGTTATCGCCGTTTTGGCAGGGGTCGCCCTCGGCATCAAATCGTACTTCTTTAACGACGAAGCCGCCAATCAGGCGGGCGCCCTCATCAGTACCAAAGTGGTGACAGATACCATCAAGACAACAATTTCGGCCACAGGCACTTTGGAACCCGTTGACCAAGTGGAAGTCGGCACCCAGGTTTCCGGTGACATCGCTAAAATCAACGCCGATTTCAATTCCAAAGTCAAGAAGGGGCAAGTCATTGCCGAACTGGACAAGTCCAAGCTGCAATCGACATTGAAGCAGGCTCTAATTTCGTACAAGAGTGCCGAAAACGACCTAAAGTTTAAACAAAGTACTTACGACCGTGTAAAGAAGCTCGCCGAAAGCAAGAGCGCAAGTGCGGTCGAACTGGAGCAGGCTGAATACAACCTAAACGCAGCCAAGCTCTCCGTAGAACAGCGCCAGAACGAAGTGGCGCAGGCTCGTTTGAACCTGAGCTACGCGACAATCAAGAGCCCAATCGACGGTGTCGTCTTGAAACGCGCTGTAGACGTAGGCCAGACGGTTGCCGCCTCCATGAGTACGCCGACGCTGTTCATCATCGCTAAGGACTTGGTACAAATGAAGGTCATGGCCGCAGTAGACGAAGCGGACATTGGACAAGTTAAAGCCGGGCAGCGAGTTACATTTACCGTTGACGCTTTCCAGAACGATATTTTCAACGGCACCGTACAAGAAGTCCGCTTAAATCCGACGACCACGAGCAATGTGGTGACCTACACCGTCGTGATTACCGCCGAGAATCCAGAACAGAAACTTTTGCCGGGCATGACCGCCACCTGCACGATTGTCACACAAGAAATCACGGACGCCGTCACAATTCCGGTCAAGGCCCTCAAATTCAAGCCCGCCGAAGGCACTCCGATGATGGACCCGAAGGATATGCCGCGCCCGGAACGTCCAAAGACTGCCGAAGCTGGCGACAATTTCCCGCCCCCCGGCATGGGACCGGGTAGCGCACCGGGCACAGGCGCCAAGAAAAAGAGCAAAAAGCGCAAGCTTGAAGGCGACCACGTGTGGATCAACATCAATGGCAAGGCCGCACCGCGCCGCGTAAAGATCGGCCTTAGCGATGGCGTAAACGTACAGATTCTCAAGGGCCTTTCTGTCGGCGATTCCGTAGTCACAAGCCAGGAAATCCTTTCGGCAAAGGGTTCCAGCGAACCAAACGCCAAAAGCCCGTTTATGCCGCAGAGACCCGGAAAGAAAAAGAAGTAGACGCGGCGCAGCCGCCGCAGTAACCAGTTACTAGTTACTAGATACTAGTTAGTAGTAAATCTTGAAATAAAATTCTCTAGTAACTACTAACTCAAAACTAGTAACTCACTCATTACTCTAGAACATATTTAAAATAAACTTCTACAAGTGCTGAACCCCAGAGGTAAATAATTGGGGCGGCAATGGCGAGGAACGGTCCGAAAGGAATTTGCCCGGCGTCCTCGCTGTTCTTGTTTTGGGCAGATTTTTTCGCGGCAAGAACCCCGTACGGGACCATCACCACAATTCCAAGCAGAGCCGCAACTAGGAGCGTCTCCACGGCACCCGTCACGCCCATCAGCGCGCCATACCCCGCTAAAAGCTTAACATCACCAAAGCCCATTGCATCTTTCTTGAGCACCTTAGTCGCAATCCAGCCGAGCAGATAAAGCCCGCCGCCTGCAACAACAGCCCCAATCAAGCTCTGAAGAGGCGTCACGCCACCAGGAACAAGCGAAATCAAGAGACCCGCGACAATTCCGCCGACCGAGATGGAATCAGGAATCAGCTTGTACTTGCAATCGACTGCACAAACAGGGTAAGCACCAAGCAAAAGCCAGAACATTGCAGCCGCATCAGCCCAAATCACAGGAGACAAGACCGGGCGCGAAAAATCCGTTCCGAAGCCAACCGCCGCATAAAGCGCAAGCGCCCCAAGCAGCCCGCAAAGGCTCTCGCCAATCGGATAAATCACGCTAATAGGTTGTTTGCAGCAAGCGCTCTTGCCACGCAGCCAAAGCCAGCCTACAATCGGCAAATTGTAACGGATCGGGATCCTCTTTTTGCAAAGCGGGCAGTGCGATGGCGGGTTAATCAGCGAAATTCCGCGCGGCATGCGGTAAACAATAACGTTATAGAAGCTCCCGACACAGGCGCCAAGGCAAAAAAACACAATCAACCAGTACCAAAGTGGAATTTCTTGCATAAAATCCTCGTCTTTTCCGGAATATAATTATAATTTAGTTAAACATTTATCTAACACTTGGAGACCCCATAATGAATATTGAAATTGCCGCTATCTGTGATGCCGCCACCGCCAACGATGCCGGTGGACGTTTGAACATCCTGGGTGCATTTGACCGAATTTTCGCTAAGTTCCCGCTTGTGATCCCGCAGTGTTCTGCCGCTTTCCGCTTGCGCTACCAGCGTTCCGAAGCAGGCACACACCAGTTGAGCCTTTCGATCGAAGACGTTGTTGGACACGCCGTTGTACCGCCGATGCAGTCCGAAATCGAACTTTTGCCAGTCGTCCAAGGCTTTGACACCGCTGCCGTGAACATGGTTTTGAACATGCAGCGTTTGCAGTTCAAGCGTCCGGACAAGTACATCGTGCGCCTTGTCGTGGACAACGAAGAACTTGCCACACTCCCGCTTTACATTCTCGAAGACCCGCGCCTCGCCCAACAGAAGCAGCCGCCTCAGGCTGACGAAACCGGCGTTGACGGCAGAGCATAGCAGCTTCGCCGCAGTAGGCAGTAGGAAGTAGGAAGTATTACTTCTAAAATGCGTCGGGTATCAAAGCCCGGCGTTTTTTCTATTTTAAAAACATGAAATTCGCATTTTTGACAAGTCATTTTTCAAAGACTGCAACTCCCACAAGGTTCGCGCAACTCGCCGTAGGAATCGTCATCACGAGTATCGCCGCAAGCCTCACCGCATGCAGCGGCATCAACGACAGCTGGGAAGTCAAAGGCGGCGGGTTCCTCAAATACACCATCAACGGCAAAGACCAGATCAAGCAGGAACTCAGCAGAGACGATATCGAAATTCCATTCATCCGGAATAACCACCACTACCTTCAGATAAGAATTCCAATGGAAAGTAGTGAACGCAAGGACCAGCTGAGTATTCTTGTAAACAACCCAAAGCTCGGCAACAACAATATCGTCCCAACATACACGTGGATTCAAGTCCAGGGAACCCCCAAAGCATTTGTCAAAGGGGACAGCAACTACGTCCACATCGACCAGAAGGACGATACAAAATGGACGGCCAATATCCATCTACATTTTACGGATTGCAGGCAAGGAAAATGCGACGAAAGCCTCCCCCCGATACTTTTCGAAGGCCGACTGCATTACTGGATTTCGGAAGACGACCGTTAAAAACGAACTAGGACAAAGACTCTTCAATTTTTTTGAAAATTATCGCCCACCCCCCTTGACAAAGGGAAATTCTTTTTCTAATATTGGGCTACCTTAATGGTCGATTAGCTCAGTTGGTTAGAGCGCTACCTTGACATGGTAGAGGTCACAGATTCGAGTTCTGTATCGACCACTGAAAAGCCTCGCAGAAATGCGAGGCTCTTTTTTTTGTTTTAAAAAGTGCAGCTCATTCTCAACACCGACAGAGCAACACACAAGAGCGAGATGCGCCAAGGCGAAACGCGACGGCTATACAAACAGAAAAGCTCGGGAGTTAACCCGAGCGAATTTCGTAAATGGCGACCCGACGCGATGGCCGGGGAGACATTCTTAATTACTTAGCGATAGAATCTACCACAACCTTAGCAACCGAATCAGCCGGAATGGCGACTACAGCGCTATCGGTAGCCGGAGCAGCAGCTTCAGCGGCGGCCGGTTCAGCAGCCTTTTCTGCGGCAGGAACCGGAGCAGTCACAGCAGCAGGAGCGACAGCAGCTTCAGCCGGATCTTCAAAGAAGTTCACCTTGGAAAGGCCGAACATCATGATCCAGGAGAGCACAAGACCGCCAACGCCCATTACAATACCTGTAACAGCCATGCCACGCGTATCCGTGTAACCCGTAGCGTGTGCAAGAGCGTTAGGAGGCGTAGAAATCGGGAGGCACATGCCGAGAGAGCTTGCGAATGCGACAGCGACCATCAAGGAGGTCACGCCACCGAGCGGAGCGAGATTGTCCTTGCAGCTCACAGCCACGACAATGAAGATCGGGACGAGCAAACTAGCCGTGGAGGTGTGGCTCATGAAGTTCGCCATGAAAAGGCAGATGAAGCCGCAACCGACCATGAGGACGACCGGGGACCAGGTGTTGAACGGAATAGCGTTGATGAGGTCCTTGGCAAGACCCGTCTGCTGCAAACCGAGACCAAGAGCAAAACCGCCAGCCACAAGCCAAAGAACATCCCAGCTCATTTCGTTGAGGTCTTTCTTGGTAATCACGCCCGTCAAAGCAAACACAGCCATCGGAATCATAGCAATCACGTTGTCGTTGAGGCCATGAACATTCTTACCGGTCACCCACAAAAGTACGCAAACAGCAAAGGTAATGTAAACGATGATAGCGCGCGGACTCTTGTCAAAGCCTTCGGCACCTTCGATATCGAGGTTCATTTCCTTCATCTTGATCGGATAGAGCTTGAGGAGCAAAAGCCAAGCGAGGATCATCATAATAATCACATACGGAACACCGAATTCCATCCACTGGCCAAACGAGATGTTGAAACCGCTGGACTGGAGAGCGCCAAGAGCGATAGCGTTAGGAGGCGTACCGATCGGAGTACCCATACCACCGATGTTAGCACCGAGCGGGATGGCGAGAGCAAAAGCAGCTTTACCGCGGTCGTTTGCATCAAAGAGCTTGAGCACCGGGCCGAGGATAGCGAGCATCATTGCAGCAGTAGCGGTGTTGCTCATGAACATGGAGAACACGGCGGTAATGATCATGAGGCCAAGGAGCACCCACTTCGGATCCTTACCAAACGGCTTCAAGAGCACACGGGCAAGGTTCTTGTCCATGTTGTACTTGCAAGCGGCAGAAGCAAGGAAGAAGCCACCCAAGAAGAGCATGATAATCGGGTTGGCAAACGTTGCCATGATATCCTTGAACTTGAGCGGTTCAACACCTTCCACGCGGAACGGGATAAGAGCCGAATTCGAAAGCGTGAGAATCATCAACACGATGACGAACATGGAGGTGGACCAGATCGGGAACGGTTGGAGAATCCAGAAAAGGGCTGCCATCACAAAGATTGCGATGACGCGAATTTCGAGAGTGTTCAACGCGTGGTCACCAACGAAGCCGAGGGCTTCGTACGGGACGAAGAGGGCAGCGATGGCGAGCACCGATGCAATGATGAGTTTGATGAATTTAGCTTTTGTCATAACGAGCGCAAATTTAGTAATTAAACTTGCGTTCGGCTAGACTGATTTATCGGACCATAACGCGGGTAACGGCGCTAAGGCTTCCGACCTTGACCTTCACGAAGTAGACGCCCTGCTTGGGCTTTTTCATGGAGATGGCGTTCGTGCCCGCATTAACAGTAGACTTGCCCGTCGCAACGATTCGGCCATCGATACCCACGACGCTAATTTTCACCTTGGCACCGGCGAGCTTGGAGGCTGCATCGAAACCGACGTTCAGGACGTTCGGAGTCTGGTTCACGCGGAGTCCCTTGAGGAGATTCTTCGAGACTCCAGAGACTACTGCACTCTTGGTCACTCGAACAGAGATATTCTTCGCTTTCGACGAGAGCGTTACATCCAGCGGACGGTCTTTTGCAATCTCGACAGTTTCATTATCAACCGTCGCGTAAACACGCAGGCCCTTCGCCCAGACGCTTTCGAGACCTTCAAAACTCAAGTGACCATCGCGCATTGTCGTTGCACTCACTTCGAGATCCCATTCAAGGTCGTCAGCGTTCTTTTTCACACTCTTGACCAGGCGTTTTTTGCCATCAACAATGGAGAGGTTCACTCGGTCACCCATACCTGCGGGCGGTTCACCCAAAGTCGAAGCTGTCTTCCCGGCAGCAAGTTCGTTCCAGGAGTCGCGTTTGCCGTTATCGTCCGCCAGGACGACACGGAGATTCCAGTCGTCTGGTGCGGCGTTCTTGTTCAAGGACTTCTTTCCCTTTTCCTCTTCGAAAACGATGGCTGCCTTCAGCGGAATGCGATACGTCATGGGCTTTTCAGTATGAACCCAGATTGCTTCGTATGGTCCAATCGTATCCGATTCTACGTAAGTGCTCGCTTCAGGATTCCACTGGCAGAACTGAAAACCCTTTTCCTTCGGGATTTTCACATACCAGCCAAACGGATTTGCCACAAGATTCCAGCCAGAGAACTTGTTTTCCAGGCGCCAGACAATTTCATCTTTCATGTCTGGAGTTTCTAGACTCATCACCAACGGTTCGCTATCGATAGGGCCGTACCAGTAACCACGAGTGGAATCGAACTTGTCATCCACGCTGAACTTGCGGTACTGCCAATAATCACCGACCGGGTTCGTTTCATCCCACCAGAAAATCGATGTCGAGACATCCGAGCCGTTCGCCTGGGCACAGACTTCATTCATTTCACGATAGAACTGGTCATTGTCAGGAGCACTGCCACGCTTGATTTCAGACTTCATTTCTTCACACTGTTCTGCAGCCTTGTCATGCCGCTTACGGGCAAAACGTTCTTCCAGATTAGACAGGCATTCTTCGCCATTGTTTTGGCAGAAGGCATATAGCGAAAGCATCTGCCAGGAAGTGGTGGCGATTTCGCGAGTTTCCATAGACGTGATAGTCTTTTTGTAAGGGATGGAATCAACGCCGTCCCTAAGCATGAAAATCACGGTGTATTCGCCAACAGGTGCAGGGTCGAGGCGCCAAGTTCCGTTCTTAACGTTACCCACTGTTTTTCCATCGATCACGGTATCAAGGTAGATTCCGGCCTGCGAAATCACTTGAATGTGGTAATCCACCTTTTCAGTCATACTTGCAAGTTTATTATCAAATTCCATACGGAGGGCTTTGCCATCCTGCGTTGCCGTCGGTTCTGCAATATCGAGCAGATACTTTTTGTGTTCTGTACTGCTGGAACTTGATTCGTCGTTGACGGAACCACCGGAACTGTACTTGCCATTACCCGCGCTGCTGCTAGATGCGTTGCCGTTACCAGCGCTAGAAGAATTGCCACCATTGCCCGCACTCGAAGAACTCGAGGATTCCGAGGTATTTCCGCTGCTAGAACTGCTGGAATTTCCGCAAGCTTTAGTCTTCACCTTGACAGTCAAATCAGACTTTACATTTGTATAAGTTCCATCCCAGCGGTCGAAGCACTTGCCTTCGGGCAATTCTAGATCCGTAGGAGCGGTTGCATTTTTGTTGTATTCAACCGTCTGCGTCTTAAAGACCTTTGTTCCAGCTTCATCCGTAAATTTAACCGTATAAGTGCAAGGAGCGGTTTTGGCCTTAACGGTCAAATCAGACTTTACACTTGTATAAGTTCCGTCCCAGCTGTCGAAGCACTTGCCTTCGGGCAATTCTAGATCCGTAGGAGCGGTTGCATTTTTGTTGTATTCAACCGTCTGCGTCTTAAAGACCTTTGTTCCGGCTTCATCCGTAAATTTAACCGTATAAGTGCAAGGTGCGGTTTTGGCCTTAATGGTCAAATCAGACTTTACACTTGTATAAGTTCCGTCCCAGCTGTCGAAGCACTTGCCTTCAGGCAATTCTAGATCCGTAGGAGCGGTTGCATTTTTGTTGTATTCAACCGTCTGCGTATCAAATATTTTCGTTCCATCTTCATTTGTAAATACAACTGTATATGTGCAAACCTTATATTGAGCAAGAATATCTACCGCAGCCATGATGTGAGTATAGTCTTCGCTCCACTTGTCAAAGCACTGGCCGCCCTTCGGCGCAGGAGTTGCAGGAGCCACGGCGGCACCGCCAACTTTCACATCTTGAACATCAACAACTTTATTCCCAATTTTGACCGATAGAACAGATTCACCATCCTTGAACACAACAGGAACAGTCAACACAACCTGCCCCGTCGATGCAGTTCCAAAGAACGGCAATCCCCCCGCATCATTAGAATAGGCCCACACGAGGTCTTCGGTTTCAGTCCAGGGGCTGTTCAGGAATGCTGCAAAATTTGAAGATTCCATGTAGTCTTTAGAGACATAGCCGTTGTTGTTAGCTGTCAAATCCGTTTTTTTACCATTACGCACATTATTCTTGGCGGTAAATTCTCCAAAATTGCCCTCTGTAAAGTTCTTAACGCTGGAACCATCCGCATCGCCAATGGCAACAACGTTGTCTTCACCATGGTGAAAATTCGAAATAAGTATGGATTCCTTTTGTCCTTGAATTCCCGGAATTTCGCCAAACAGGTAACCCACTTTATTTTTGGGTGCTTCTTCATCAGCTTTTTCAACGGCAAACCCATCAGAAATGTTACCATCCGAATAAGTGTTCTTTACAGTTATTGCTTCTGATGCTCTTGATTTACCGACAAGACCACCCAGGCTAAAAGCCTTTTTCTCAAAAGATCCGTTAGCGCCATCTAGTTTGTTAAAATGTCCCTTGACCGAACTTTGTACAATTTCACCAATCAGAGAACAATCTCCGCAGAGACCACCCACAGAGGCATAGCTGTCATATCCAGGAGTACCATAAGCTTCATAGTCCAAAAGAATCGATTTCTTTGAACTTCTCGGCACGACCTGAACATCCTTAAACGAAATCTTCGAATCACCACTGCTAATCAATGGGAACTTGCCAACAACACCTCCCACATAGGAGTCAACACCATCATCGACAACCTTGATGTAGTTTGTAGAACGCAAAGCTTTTACCACCGCCGATGAATTATACGTATTCACAGTACCAAACGAACCGCCAATATAAACCTTCTCCGATGCTTCAGCTATTTTAGCATTCGTTTTCTTTACATCGTAAGTAATGCCAACGCTTATCTCGTTCTCAGCCACAGCATTTTCATTTCCGGCAATAACAGCCGCACCCACAAGGCCACCAATCGAAGCCGATACATGAACTTCAGCGGTCGACGCAATATCGGGTTCCTTGGCACTCAGATTAATCGAACCCGTAGCCTTTGACTTTGTAAGAGTCAAATACAAATCAGTAGACGAAGAATTATTCACATGGTCACACCCTGCATAACCGGCAATGCCACCAATATAATACTGATAAATTCCATTTTTCTTCACGGTTTCAGTAATCTCGAAATCCGTTACAGAAGAGTTCGATATTTCTAGTTTTCCACTATTGCATATATCACCGTTCCCTATAAGGCCGCCAAGATAAGTAGCTTTAGGTAAAGTCTTTTTGAATATGCTTTGCGAAGCTTTCAGATTTTCGACCTTTGCCTCCTGGATAATCAAACTTGATTTAGGGTAGTTATTCGAATCAATCCGCTTAACCTCTCCAAGCAAGCCACCCATTGATATACCACCAGCAACAGCAGGTCCCGACGCTTTATTGGGACCCTTGATAGAAATCTTAGTGATTTTAAATTCTTTGTAATCTTCATTATTCTGGTTACCCTTGGTGACATACAAGCCCACAAGGCCACCCACGCTCGACAAGTCAACAGCAGCATTGTTTCGGACATCGACCTGCAAATTGATGTTGTCAAAAGAGCTTTGATAAGCGACACCGGCAAGACCGCCGACAAGGGCCTTGTAACCTTTTGTATATGAAATATTGCAGCCTTCACATTCACCAACATAGCCATCGGCCACTGCAATTTCATTTGAAACTTTTACAACATTACCGGTTCCATACGAATAGAAGTCCGAAATCGACGATTCTTCAATGACCCCCGCCAAACCACCAGCCAACGGGGCCTGAATAACAACATTGGTAAAATCAACACCTTCTACACTACTCCTAAAAATTTTTCCGGCAAGCGCCCCAACAGGGAAATATTTAGTTCCTAAGTCAGAAGGGTTCTCTGTCGATGTCACAAATTGCACATCTGAAAAAGCAACGTTCTTAACGATAGCATTAGAAATCTCCTTAAACAAGCCTACCGAGGAACCCGTCTGGTCATCGATGGTCTTGCATAGATTTGAAATAATATAGCCGCTACCATCAAATACCTTTCCTGTAAAATCAGGCGCGAAATGATCTTCTACACAGACCCCGGCTTGAAGCTCATGGAAATCAAGATCAGACGCCAAGACCAAGGTGGATGACTGTTTCAGATCGGGATCGGGATTCGTTCTCCATCGAAATCCAAACTTGTTCCCACCAAGATCCATACGAAGTACTTTAACGAAAGCATCCGACACGGGGAAATCAGCCTTCACCTGCGCAAAATTGACGCATTCAACGCCATCCTCATTTACCGATCCGATGGTACATTTTTCATTTTTCTGTTTCAGGTAAAGAGCGTTATCTGCGGCGCTATAGCCAAGATTCAAATACACGGACTTGGCCCAATTCAGCGGGGGTTCCGCAGCAAGTGCAGACATCGGGATAGCCAAACCTAAACCAAGCAGCAGACGTGTTAAATAATTCATTCAAGCCCTCTAAAATTTTTTGCGCGCTAATGATAGATTACAGCGAGCCTCTCTGCCTGTAAAAATACCTTTTGTAGCAACTTTTGCAAGCGCAATGCAAACAAAAAATATCATTTGTGACTACAAACACTATATGAGGAAATTCTCATATACATCATTTGCAAGCTTCGATTTCTATTGCTAAATTGAAAACAGCCATTCAAGCATTTCATAGGAGCAAAAATGATAAAAAAGGTCATTCTCTTGGCAGCTGCGATTGCCACATCCAGCTTTGCAACGTGGGATTACTTTAGCCTCCTAGACGGGAACCAGGGATCCGTCAAGGCCGGGCTTTATTACGACATGGATAACGACTGGTCTCAAATGGGTCTCAAAGTCGGTGCACGAATGAACATAGCACCAAAAGTCGAACTTTCCATCCAGAGTTTCGGTTTCCAGTTCTGGGGCGAAACTGAATGCGACGCCTGCGCTGAAGGCGGCTATGGGCTTCGCGACTTGATCATCGGAGCGCGCTACGCCTTAGATCCGGAACTATACTTCTTCCTTGACTTCAATCTCCCCATTGGACGCGAAAGAAACGATGGAACGACTCCTCCAAGCCATGGCGAAATATTCCTTTACTTTGGCGCCCAGCACAACAAGGCCATCGACGCGATAAAGGGTGCCTCCTACGGTACTGAAGCAGGTATTTTCTGGGGATTCGAGCATCACGACCTGGAAAGAGGTCTTGAACTGCACCTGGGCGCAGAACTCGACTACAAGCTTCCTTCGGCGCCATTGACGATTTTAGTCGGCACTCAGTTCTGGCTGCGCATTTTTGAATCCGAAGACCACGACAAGGACTTGCGCGACGACTGGTCTGACCAGTGGAAATTCTGGGTTGGTGCAAACTTTGAACTCAACAAGAACATTGCGCTCAACGGTCAAATTATCCTCCGTAGCCAGGACCTGAACCACCGTAAAAACAACGAAGGCTTCCGCGAGGTCCCCATGGAAGGCGACGCCCTCGGATTTGCGCTTGATATGGAATTCAAGTTCTAATTTTTCCCGGTCAATTTCACTTTAAAACCAGTCGATTTTTCGGCTGGTTTCTTTTATTTTACATAACATCATTTTCCCCTATAGTTTTTAATTATATTTGCCGCAAAACTCATGTATGGAGATGTTATGTTAAGAAAAATTCTTATGGGTGCAGCTGTACTCGCTACATCTAGCTTCGCAACTTTCAGCAACTTCCCAGTCCCTGCCGCACAAAGCGGCGAAGTCAAAATCGTCTCGGACTTCACGATGCAAGGCGACTGGAAAGACCTCGGTCTTTCAGCAAAAGGTCGCTTTGTCCCTGTCCAGAACCTGGAACTGTACTTGAAACTTCCCTTTACAGTCGTCACCCGTTGGGAAGGCCATGACGCCGACAAGGAAGGCATGAAGAACCTGACTTTTGGCGGACGTTACCAGATCATCTCGACTGTAGCCGCATTCCTCGATGTAACTTTTCCGACCGGCAAGGACGCCATCAACGATGACGGTTTTAGCTTCTACTTTGGCGGACAGTACTCCAAGGACTTTGGAGCCGTAGCTCTCGGATCTGAAGTAGGACTCACTGTCATTACCGAAGGTAGCAACCACAAGAAGCCGCCGATGGTGTTGAGCCTCAATGCAGAACTGGACCCCAATGTTTCTCCGGTTGTAACCCCGTACTTCGGCGCAACAATGAATATAATCTTGACCAACCCGCAGGCTAACGGGCACAAGGACGGCGAGACCAGCGGCGATATCGGCATATCTCCGTATGTAGGCGCCAACATCAAAATCAACCAAATGTTCTCCTTTGACGTAAGCGCTTCGTTCACCTTGGGCGACGACTATCTCGCCGCCACATGCGATGGCAATACAAAAACGCCGATTACATTGTCTGCCTCGTTCAACGCAAGCTTCAAATAAATAATTTTAAAGGTACACTACCAATATGTATGTGAAAAGTCCCGGCTATGCCGGGACTTTTGCGTTTCGAGACTGACGAGATGGAGATGCCCGCGCAGTGGCGGGCTTGACAAACGCTGTAGGAACTGCGCGCGAACGCGCTCAGGATGACGGGATGCGGCAACGAGATGCGCGCGAGTTAGCGGATATCGAACGGCGGGATGGGGAGGCTTTCGCCGGATTTCATTGCCTTGTCAAGCGCTGCGGACTTGACCGGATCGACCCACCAGTAAACAGGTATTGCATCTTCGCGGTTGAACTGGTCGAGAATCTTTTCGGGTGTGCCGTAGCGGTTCCAGTAGAGGATGCGGTGGTGATCGCATTGCCACATGAGCACGTACGGAACGATTTCGGCGAGGCGGTTGTCAAGCGCCTTGAGGATTTCGTTGCGCTTCGCGAGATCGAATTCCGTCTTCTGCAAGTTGATGAGACTATCGACAACTTTATCCTGCACACCGGCGAGATTGTTCGTTCCTTTCTGCATAGCGGTCGTAGAAATCCAGCTTGCTTCCGGGTCGCGGAGGCGGCCAGCGCCCCAGTTCACCCAGTAAAGGTCAAAGTCGGCATCGTCCAAGCGCTTGCGGAGTGTGCTCTGGCTCATCTGTTCGATAGTCGCCACAACGCCGACCTTCTTCAAGTCTTCCTGGAAAAGCGTGAGGTGACGCAAGTCTTCCTGACTCGTGATGAAGTTGATGGCAAACGGCTTGCCGTCCTTTTCAAGAACGCCTTCGCCATTCACCTTGTAGCCCGCTTCAGCAAAGAGCGCACGAGCCTTTTCGGGATTGTAGCTGTAGACAGGTGCTGTCGGGTTCTGGTTATTCGCCCAGAGGTCCGGATAATAGCTATTGAGGAGGAAGTACTGTCCGTACATGTACTTTTCATTCATTGCTTCGCGATTCAAAAGGTACGAAAGTGCGCGGCGGACGCGAACATCCTGGAACTGCGGCTTGCGGAGGTTAATCGCCATGCCCTGGAAGCCAATCGGTTCCTTGTTGTAAATACGCTGCTTGACGGCCCAGCCCTTCTTGACGGCATCAAAGTCGGTCTGTTTCATCCAGATGCTGCTCGTGTAAATGGCATAGGCGTTAAAATCCTGCTTCTTGAACGCTTCGAGCGCCTTTGTCTGGTCGTTCATGAAGCGGTAGCGGATTTTCTGGAAGTTGTACTTGCCGTGGTTCCAATTTTTCTTGAAGCCCCACCAGTCGCTACGGCGCTGGAGTTCGACAAAGCGATCTTCGCGGAAAGTCTTGATGATGTACGGACCAGACACAACCGGAAATTCATAACGGATCTTGTTGAAGTCCTTGCCGGCCCACACATGTTTCGGAAACGCGAGCATGCCGGCCGCTTCCCAGAAGTTGCCCCAATGCGGTTCCTTCGCGGTCATCTTGACGGTCAAGCTATCGACGACTTCCGGGCGGTCAAAACGGGAAAGTCCCACCTTGAAAATCGGCGTGAGGTTCTTTTCGTCCATGATGACGTCGTAATAGAATTGCACGTCTTCGGCGGTGATTGATTTGCCGTCGCTCCACTTCGCGCGCGGGTCCACATGGAATGTGAACGTCTTGCCGTCTTCGGATACTTCCCACTTGTCGGCGAGGATACCGACTTCACGGTCTTCGGTAGTATGCAAGCTCACGAGCGGTTCGAACATCATGTTCATGAGTTCGGCGGAGAAGCTGTTGTAGTCTTCCCACATGTTGAAAGACTTCGGCATGGCGGAGCCCCAAAGCGTGATGGAACCGCAGGCGCGGGCATCCTTGGAGGCAATCGGGTCGAACTCGCCGGTCGCGGTAGAATCAATCGGGAGAATCGGGCAATCGGCTTCAGAAACGACGGTGCCTTTTTTCGAAGATTGGCTGGATTTGGAATCGCCGGATTCATTGCAGGCGACAAACGCAAAAGCAAGAGCAGCCGCCATCGGAACGGCAAGTAAAGTACGGAGGGAGAAAGTATTCATGTAAGACAAGATAATAAAAAGGAGATGCCCGCTCAGTGGCGGGCATGACAACATAGGCTCGGAAGCATGCGTGACAACGCAGGCTCTACATACGAACCACATCCTACCGCCTACTGTCTACTTCCTACCGTCTACTAAAATTACGGCAATCCGATATGGTGTGCGGGTTGTTTGACTTTGGGAGCGGCTGCTTTTTTGGCATCGGCTTCAGCGGCTTCAGCCTTGAGCGTTTCAAGCGACAAGCGGGAAGCTTCCTGTTCGGCCTTCTTCTTGTTCGGGCCTTGACCGCGGGCATATGATTTGCCGTTCACGACCACTTCGACCGTAAACACCTTCTGGTGTTCCGGGCCTTCTTCGCCAACAATCACGTACTCAGGAGAGCAGCGCAACTTGCCCTGGCAAAATTCCAGAAGTTCGCTCTTGTAGTTCACGAAGTCGGTCGCACTGATGATTTCCTGTACGCGCGGGAAATGGAACTTATTCAAAATGGCACGGACCTCTTCGAGGCCGCCGTCGAGATACACGGCACCGAGCACGGCTTCGTACGCATCGGCGAGGATGCTTTCCTTGCCGCGACCGCCCATCTTGGCTTCGGACTTTCCGATTTTCACGTATTCGCTCAAGTCCCATTCCTTGGACGACTGGGCGCAGGCATGCCCCGAGACAATCGCGCTCTTGCGCTTGGAGAGTTCGCCCTCCGGATCGCTCGGATACATTCTGTACAAGTATTCCGTCGTAAGCATGTTGAGGACGGAATCACCGAGGAACTCCAGGCGCTCGTTGTTGCTTGCGTACGGGACATCTTTCCCGACGAGGAACGAGCGGTGGACGAGTGCATGAGCCAGCAGTTCTGGATCGCGGAATCTGTACCCAAGCTTAGCCTCAAGCCCGTCACCGGACTTCTGGCGAAACCAGAGTTTTAGAATCTTGTGGAGCAGGTTTTGATCTTCCAACAGAATCTCCTTATGAGTTTTAGACTGATGTACAATTTACATATTTGTCATGCCCGTCATAGAACGGGCACCTCCCTTTCATAAACGAGAAGGCGATGCCGTCCCCATTCGCGGATCATGACCACATAAGAACTAAAGTTCTAAGTGGTCAAAGAGAACGGAGTCCGGCATGACAAAGTATGTTCAAGAAATAATAGATCCTTCGCTTCGCTCAGGATGACGGTAAAAAAAGAATCCCCGGCGGAACCGGGGACCCAAAGCTCTTTCTTTGCCCAACGGATGCGGGCTAAAGTAAAACTAGATTACTTCTTGTGTGCTTCGAGGAAAGCAACAACGTCAGAAACCTTCTGGAACTTTTCAGCGTCGGAATCGAGGATTTCGACATCGAATTCGTCTTCGAGGGCCATCACGAGTTCAACACGGTCCAGGGAGTCAGCACCGAGGTCATTACCGAATTCAGATTCGGGCTTGACATCTTCAGCCTTGACTTCCAACTTAGCAACGATCACGTCCGTGACCTTCTTGAAAATTTCTTCGTTCATTTTTTTCTCCATGGGAAAAAGTTTTGTCCAAATTTAATAAAATGTTGTTAAGCGTTCAAGCCCCCATCGACACCAATTACCTGTCCGGTAATGTATTTGGCATCGTCGGATGCTAAAAATGCTACAGCCTTGGCGACATCTTCCGGCTGACCGAGGCGGCCAAGCGGAATCTGGGCGGCATATTTTGCACGGGTCTCTTCGCTCATGGCGGCGGTCATGTCCGTATCGATGAATCCCGGAGCGACAGCGTTCACGGTGATGCCGCGAGAGCCGAATTCCATGGAATTGGACTTGGTCATGCCGATCACGCCAGCCTTTGCAGCGGCGTAGTTGGCCTGGCCGGCCTGAGTTCTGATACCGTTCAAGCTTGCGATGTTCACGATGCTGCCTTTGCGGGCGCCCATCATCGTCCTGAGGACGGCTCTGGTGCAGAGGAACGTCGAGCGGAGGTCCGTTGCGATAACATTATCGAAATCTTCGTCCTTCATGCGAAGTACGAGGCCGTCACGGGTAATGCCAGCGTTGTTCACGAGGCAGTCCACGCCACCCAGTGCGTCGATAGCTTGTTTGAAAGCGTCCTTCACAGATTCAGAGTTGCTCACGTCGCATGCGAACGTGAAAGTCTTGACGCCGAATTCCTTGGCGATAGCTTCGGCCTGTTCCGGGCAGCCACCACGGGAAATAAGCACAACATCAGAACCACGAGCCGCAAGTTCCCTTGCAATAGCAAGACCGATACCGCGAGAAGCGCCAGTCACAATAGACTTCGTAGGCATTATAAATTGACCTCCTGTATGACATTAACTGTCATTGGTGAATATAAATGATTTAAGCTTAGAAAAGCCGTCACACCACCGGTGCCAGACGGTTCGTCTAAAGCAAGTTTCTTTCGTTATCAAGATAATAAATTAGTAGGAAGTAGGAAGTTAGAAGTAGACAGTGGTTAGGGGTTAGTAGGCAGTAAGAAGGATGCGTCATTCTGAACGGAACGAAGTGGAGTGAAGAATCCAGTAATTTCTAGTAGTGATTAATAGTTCATAGACAGAACTTAGTTGGTAGAACTTAGAGCTTAGTAGGAAGTTAGAAGTAGACAGTGGTTAGGGGTTAGGGTATTCAATTTTCAAGAAACTATTCTTTTTTCTAAAATTTGTACGAGACTTCTTGAGGTTACTGATTTTGTTTTATTTGAGACAATTGCTACTAATCATTTTCCTTTTACTAGGGAATACCTTCGCTGCAGTCGAAAACAATAATACAAACGACAATCAAATAACTCCAGATGATATTTACAATCTATTTAGCAATGAAGAAAACAACAAAGAAGATGGTTTACTAGCGTTAGCTACAGGAATTCCTTTAACTGTAGTAGGTGTTGTGGCATTTGTCGCATATAAAAACCACAATCAAGATGACGAACCAAACATGGCGGCACTTGGAATTCCTCTCGCGTTAATCGGTATTCCAATAATCATTTACGGTATCTATAGTTTCATTCCTAAGAAAAAAACTCAATCTGCACATTTATTTATAACGCCAACAATAGATGTTCTCCACCCACAAGCGGGTATCGGAATGCACGTAAGTTTTTAAGCACCCTAAATTCCCCATACCTTTACTGGATCCTTCACTACGTTCAGGATGACAGTGCTAAATCTCTACTCTCTCGTCGGTAGCGAGTCGCGAAGCGACGCAGGTTCTCTCGTCTAAAAAAAACGGACCTAGCGTTCACTAGATCCGTCTAATTGCAACTAAAGTCTAAAGACAAAAGTTATGCTTTCGGAGCTTCCTCGGACTTGATTGCAGCGAGGCGAGCGTTCACCTTATTGGCAACGTCAGCTTCGGCATACTTGGCAGCTGCATCAACAGCCTTTTCGATTGCAAGAGCATCGGAACGGCCATGAGCGATGATACCAATGCCATTGAGACCGAGCAGCAGAGCGCCACCCGTAGCGCGGTAGTCCCACATTTCGGCAAAGCGCTTGCCAGCCGGAGTGTCGATCGTGCCGAACATTTCCTGGTGCATTTCGAAGAAACCTTCCAGAAGCTTGAGCACGACATTACCCGTATAGCCGGAGCAAGCGACAACATCAGCCTTGCTTGCGATAAGATCGCGGCCTTCGATGTTGCCCATGAAGTTGACCGGGGCAGACTTGAGGAGCTGGTAGGCTTCCTGCAAAACAGCCGGACCCTTGTGTTCTTCTTCGCCCATGTTCAAGAGGCCAACCTTCGGATTTTCGTAACCGAGGTAAGCTTCAGCAAATGCAGAACCTGCAATGGCAAAGTCAACGAGAGTAGAAGCGCGTTCATCAACATTTGCACCGCCATCGACCAACACAATGCGGCGATCCTTTGTCGGAAGTGCAACCCCGATAGGCGGACGGGAGAATTCGTCACAGGACTTACCGAGAATCATGAGGCAGCTAGCCATCATAGCACCAGAGTTACCGGCGCTGACAGAAGCATCGACAAGACCTTTCTTCTGCAAGGCAACGCAAGTCACCAAGCCAGAATGCTGTTTCTTCTTGACCACCATGACAGGATGTTCATCCATAGCCACAGGATCCGGAGCATCAACTACGGAAATCTGATTGCCGGTGTAACCAAGCTTCTCGAGAGAAGCCTTGACCTCGGCCTCAGGTCCGCAGAGAACCACATGAATATTGGGGTTTTTCTTGACTGCGCTAACGGCGCCTTCAATGCAAACACTCGGGGCGTAGTCGCCACCCATGGCATCCAGTGCAACTTTGATCACGGATTCCTCCTAGATTAAGCTTCGGCACCCTTCATGTCAACAACTTCCACACCGTTGTAGAAGCCGCAAACCGGGCACACGCGATGCGGACGCTTCACGGAACCGCAATGATCGCAGGTAGCCATAGCCGGCACTTCCATCTTCCAGTGGGTGCGGCGCTTGTCACGACGAGCGGTCGAAGTTTTTCTCTTAGGTACTGCCATTTTTAACTCCTGTTTTCCATTTTGCTCTTAAGAGCTTTGAGTTTTTCCCAGCGGGGGTCGAGCGGCTTTTCAGCATCGGCACCTTCGCCAGCTTGATTGTTTGTTACAAAGATAAAATCTTCGTCAGGATTTTTCACGGGCGCAATGGGTTCCTGTAGGGTCACCAGCTGTCGGACGCACTCGGAAACATCTACGAAGTCCTGTGTCTGC
>Ga0310695_10000930_pt1 | contig 71748 bp, 111 predicted proteins | sample RumenRJG_04DNA_FD_203882 | JGI IMG/M metagenome (GOLD analysis project Ga0310695, IMG submission 203882) | Bovine rumen microbial communities from Lethbridge, Alberta, Canada - RJG_04 (v2) (version 2) | ecosystem: Host-associated > Mammals > Digestive system > Stomach > Rumen | place: Canada... | reverse complement strand
GCACTCTTCTCTTGTTGGTTCAGGAAGAACGAATTTCAATTCACCAACAGTTTTTGATGTTTTTAGGGCTTCAATCAGTCCTTTCCTTATCCTCTCATCCTCGCTCTCGCGGAGTTCGGGGAAATAATGCTCTGCATCCTCTTTAGTTGCACCGTGAAGCCCCGGATACAATTCTCGCATCCAATTCAAAGCCGCATCGTATGCTTTTGCTTTCTGTTCTGTCGTCATATTCTTCAAGTTAAAAAAGGCGCGTGGAATCCTCACTTTGGCTCTACGATTCCGGCTTCACCAGCAATCCCAAATTTGCTTGCGTGGCTACTCTTATTCACTGCCTTATACGCGCCATTGGTTATTCTTCTCGTCTATATTCTTCTCTTTCTTCCATTGCCGTGCAGAAATCCTCGTAGTCCTGCATACGGTCGTAGGTGTCGTCATAATCCGGGTCGAACGGACTCTTGCCGAGGTTGTGGTCTCTCCAAACCATCTTAATCTCCTTCAAAAAGTTAATACTCGACAGCTTCTTGCCGATTGATGAAGAAGTGGATGCCGTTTGAGCATTCTTTCCAGCGGTTCTCGTCAAACGAATCAGGATAGACCATTTCGCCGACAGTGTAGGTTACACAAGGGGTATAGGATTCATTTACGATGCTCTCGATCGGGTTACTACCGTCCAAGTCGGTTATGCCGAGGACCTTTGCCTTGTCGCATCTGCACTTTCTCCCGATTGCGGAACATCTTTTGGCGTCCTCCGGGATTTCCAGCATAATGAGTTTCTCTTTGACTTTCTTCCACCCAATGAACGCCCCGTCCGAAGGACAGGCGAGAGGAATGAAGGGAATATTTTTTGCGTCACCGAGGTTTGCGCCACGGAGGTATGCGTCACCGAGGTTTGCGCCACGGAGGTCTGTGCCACGGAGGTTTGCGCCACCGAGGTTTGCGTCACCGAGGTTTGCGCCACTGAGGTTTGCGTCACCGAGGTTTGCGCCAAAGAGGCATGCGCCAAAGAGGCATGCGCCAAAGAGGTATGCGTCACCGAGGTTTGCGCCACCGAGGTTTGCGCCACGGAGGTTTGTGCCACCGAGGTTTGCGCCACGGAGGTTTGCGCCACGGAGGTCTGCGCCACTGAGGTTTGCGTCACCGAGGTCTGTGCCACGGAGGTTTGCGCCACCGAGGTATGCGCCACCGAGGTCTGCGTGATTCTTGACCGCCTCAATAAGCGTGTCCTTGACGGTGTTATCCTCTTTTTCGTACTCGAACAGGACTGAACCCGTCCATCTATTCTTAATCTGGATTTTGATTTTAGTGCTCATTAATCTCCTTTCAAAAATTCGACATTGTAGTTCGGATACCTAACAAGGCAATCCGTGTAGTAATCCCTCGCCTTCTTCTCATCTACGAAGGTCTGGCTTGTGATGTAACTCCCGCCGGAATACCTCCCGTAGCCGGGACGGGTGATGGTGACGGTGTAGGTCATATCCCAATCTGAATTTCTTTCGCCCACCTGGAAAGTGTTCCCCAGCAGAGCGGTTTTCCGTTTCTTGTGCAGTAGATGGACGGGTGCTTTTCGTAAAGCCTGAGCGCCTTTGCAAGGATGTCCTTTTGGCTGACGCCGTGTGCAATCTCATCAGATACCATCGTGTACAGTGCGGATCCATCTCTCCACTCGCCGGCCTTCTTCATCGCAGCCATTCCGGATGCCCTGCCGGCTCCAGGAGCCTTCGTACCTTTCTTGCGGCCCAGGTGCGTACACCAGCGGTCCGTCTTGGAGAAGAAACCTCCGTCCTTCTTGATTGCCTCCTTGCGGGCGTCGATGGCGGACTGGGTTCTGGACTGAATGAGCTCCTTTTCGAGCTGCGCTGCGAAGGAGAAACTGAATAGTAACATCTCGTCAATGGCCTTGATGTTCGCGCAGTCGAGGTCAAGGTTGAGCTTAATGCAGACGAGGCGGACTTTTCGCGGCTTGAGTTCCTGGGTAATGAGGAGGTTAAGATCGCTCATGGATCTGCCCAAACGAGATATCTCAGACACGATAAGGATGTCCCCTGGACCCATCTTCTGGACGAGCTTATACAGGTTTCTGTCGCGGTAAGATACTCCGCCGGAGATGCCCTCATCCTTGACGAATTCGTCGATGACGATGCCGCGAGGAAGGGCCCACTCCTTTATCGCCTGCTGCTGCTGGAGATCATCCTGCTTGTTTGTGGAGAATCTTATGTAGCTGTAAGTCATTGTATTAGTCTCGTCTGGCGAGCATGTCGTCAAGATATGCGGCCAACATAATCAGTAGAAACATATCCTTATCTTTTTTCGTTAAACACCTCTGGAATGAAAGCCAGGGCGCAGAGAATGTAGACGATTACGAACATTACGCGTCCTCCTGCTCTTTAGTTGAAATCGGAAGTCCGAAATCATCTACGACATACAAAATGCATGTCACGCCGTTGCGGTCCCACCTGCAGCCAATAATAGAGTTGAGCGGATCCCTGTCGGTCTTCTCTGTAAGCTTGTTAATCTGAGCCTGGCATTCTACAATCGTCCTTACCGGCGCTCCGATGGCGGTAATAACCCGACCGTCCTCGACATAGTTGATGGTGTACATGGCTACAGTCTGTTAATATGGAACATCATGTCCTCATAGATATGATTAAGTTCGTATTCGCTGTCAAGCGAGTCAAATGTCCAGGACTTCTCGAGACTGTTGTCCTCGAAGAGTGTTACATCGAAGGACATATAGTGTCCGCCACCGTAAAGGTTCTCGTGGCTGCTGTGATCGATATGGATGCTGTGGCCGTCATTGAGCTCTGCGACCTTAATCTGGACTTCGTGCGCCTTCTTGAGAAGGTCAATCATCGTGTTAGTCATATGAGTGTAAAGTTAAGTGTTTTTGTGTTTACTTGCAAGAACTATGCCGTGCGGATGATAACTCCGTGAGAATCTTTGTTGTCCCGGATTTTGAAGTTCATGGAACCTCCTACCGGAAGAGCCATAATCTGGTCAGTTACTTCACGAAGGGAGTAGTACCACTCGTACTCCGTTCCGTGCTCCATATCCTCGTCTCGCTTCGGGAAATCCAGCTCCTCGTGGATCGGCGTTCCGCATTCAGTTACGAGAATCTCAATGTGGACCCTGCGCTTGCGGTCCTCGAGCCAAGAACCGAACTCGGTGTCTTCGCCGAACTCATAGCGCTTCCGGCACCAGTCAATGTATTCGAGAATATCATCTGCGGTGTACTCTTCGTCCGTAAGCATATTATTCACCGCTTCTGCCTCATGAAGGATCAAGAAATATTGAAGCACCGGCAAGAGCTTTTCGTATGAAAGTTCCATGGCTTAATATTGATATTCTAAATATTCTTCTTCGGAAAGACATTCGACCACGAAGTCCTCTGTCTCGTAAATATCTCCGGGGAAAGCGTCGTCATCTGCCCAACCGTCAAGTTCCAGAGCGTATGGAACATCGGTTAGAGGATGCGGTTTCATCCCGACGATGTCCTCTATTTTGTAGAACATAACCTGGCTCCCTCTTGAAGCCTTGAAGATGTCAATGAAGCCGTCCGTGCGGTTTTTGTCTATTAGTTTGAAGTACATATCTATAGAGCTTTTATGAGTTTGTTGTTTTCAATATAATATCCGCGCATCTTGAGTTCTGCCCAAAGTTCTGCATCGGAAACGGATGAAAGATTTGACTCGGAGGCTGGAGCCGAAATAGAGGGAGTCTGCGTCTCTTGTGTTTTCTCAAATGGGAAGACAAAAGGTTCGAACCTATGTTCTTCGCGAGTTCTTTCAGTGATACGAGTTCTTACCTTGATATATAAGTCATCATCTGGGGAAATACTGCGGTCTACCCATTGGTATTTAGGATGAGAAGGGTTTCCCAGGTTTACGATAATACCCATATCAAGAAGAGCGAGCCCCGTGTCCATCATAATGTTGGAGTGTCGGAATCGTCTTATGCCAAAATTGAGCGTTCTGTTGAGAGTCAGGCTGTAGAACATATCCACAGCCTCTTTTATTTTGTGGTTGTATGCCACCTCGATAGCACTATTCTTCTGCATAACTATTTACTCTTTTGAGATTTGACTATTGTAACCTTTGCGGTTGATACCTCGTAAGTGAGCTCTGAAAGTTTCATATCTTTACGCTTTTACAAGCCCGATGAACGACGTCAGCACGAAGCTGCGCCATGCCTTCTTCTCGAGGTCCCAGTAACCAAGCGTGGTCGGGCACTCCGGCTTGCCTGCGGTCTTGAACTCATACCGCTTGCCGTCTTCCTGGATCATCATCTCAAGGTTGCGAGTCCCCACTGCATCCCTCACCTCACCCGACTTCTTTCTGAACTGAAACTTAACCGCCTGCTCCAGCATCTTGCTCTCAAGCAGCATAACCTCGTCGGCCTTGATTTCGGTGAGACCGAGACTCACCAGCTGTTCTTTCGTTTTCATTTTTATCCCTCCAACATTTTGATGATTCCTTCGAATTCCTTGATACGCTCCCGGTACTTTTCCGGAGTGTCATAGAGTTTCCAACCCTTGACGGCCTGCAGGCACTCAAGAGCGTGAAGCGCACCCTGCCTCGTGCAGCCCAGGACGGTAGCAGCCTCGTAGGCGCTCGCAAACTCCCTGCGCTCGCCGGTGATCTCGTGAATAGCGATTACTTTTCTTAAGTTTCTCATTTCTTTTTGATTATTTGGTTAATGTATTGTACCCACTGGCCGGCGGTGTCGAACTTGACCCACTCGCCGTTGATTTCGGATTTCCAGCCACGCCCCCATTCGTAGAGGGCGTAGCCTTCGTAAGTCAGCACTGCGCTCATCGGTCGATGACCTCCTGCACCGCGTCAATCTGCTCCTGGACGCTGTCCGACAGCGTCTCGAGCTCGTACGATACATTCTCGAGTTCGTCAATGTTCTCCTGCATCGCCTCGCCACGCTCTCCGTCCCGGATCCCGTCCGGAAGCGCATCCATAGCATCTTCTTCATCGTCATGCACTCCGTCGATGATTTCCTTCGCGTAATCGAGTTTCTGCTGTGCGGCATTCAGCACAGACACGGCCTCCGCCAGTTGCTTTCGTCTTTCCTTGTTCATATCTTAAAAGTTTAGTAAGTTTACTGCAAGTTCTATGCCAAGCCCCAACTCCTTGAGCCGGGCTTCAAATTTCTCTCTTGCTGTCATTGCTAGCTCCATTTATAGTGTCTTACAATTACGTTCATCTTGAACTTGATGTCCACGCCGGAGAACTGTTCGCGGATGGACTGCTTTGCGAACTCAATCGCCACATCCTTCTTGGAGTGGCGGGCGGTCTCATATGACATGCCGCATCTCGGTGTATAGACAAAGTAGAGCGGTCCTGGACCAAACTCTTTCTCCTTCTTCTTGTCTACCTCTGCCAGGACCTGGCCTGACTCCTTTTCCCTGAACTCCCAATACTTTCCGTACGGGTTCGTGCATTCCGTGATGATGATTGTTGCTTCCATATCAGTGTGCTTCAAACAAGATCGTGTCACCTTTCTTCGCATTCCAGCACCCGCACCCGACAATCGCGCATTCGCTGCAGTTGCCAGGGCACATGAACTGCTTCTCGGTGCAGTGCGGCCCCTTCGTCCCGTCCTTCCAGAGCGGACTGCTCACTGGCATGTTGTGCGGGTTGTCCATGTCCTGGCCACGCCAATCGGAGAAGATCACATGGAGGTTCTCGGGAAGCTCGCCTACATTATCCAGCCACTCATTGACCACATCGAACATCTTCGTGAACAAGAGGAACTGACAACCAGGAGTCCTCACCGCGATGCCGACAACCCGTCCAAAGAAGTCGAAGTCCTTGATGTCTCCGCCGATGAACCAGCGGAACCAACGGTGGAACTGGACATGCAGCTCAACCTCTTTGAAGAAGCGTTCGCGGTCCTGCTTGAGAATCGCGCTGTTGACCGCCCGCTGCTGCTGACTACCTTTGTAGCAGCATACATTGCGGATGTCATAGCATCCGTTCTTGCACGCCTTGCAGTTCCCGCAATCGTGGATAGGAATCAGCGAAACGCTCGGGACCATCGCGGTCGTCTTTCTGTTTCCGTAACTGATGCGGATGTGCTCATTTGACACATCCACCTTGCCGGCCATCTCCACCATCTTCTTCACTCTCGCGATGATGGTCTCGTCCTTGAATTCGGCATAGATGTGTACGCCTTTAAGTGCTGCGTGTGATGCCATGTTACTTGTTTCTTTTGATGGTTATTGTATAGTCATCGAAGTAGATGACCTGTTTGTTTTGTCCTTCGTCTGATATCATGAACGCGTTGTCATCCATGACGTATTGGTCGAAGAACCGCTGCTGAGTGCAGTGATTTGTGTTCATGCCGAGGACATCGTACAAATCCTGGGCAAAGCGTGAAAGTTCGTCCATGGCTAATCCTCCTCTTCTTTAAGTATTCTGAAATAATCCTTGATTTCATCATTGGTCATATCCGGCATAGGCAGCGGATAGACCTCGTCTCTGTTCGGCATCGGCTCGGCCCATAAGTCGTGACCGGCCTGGCAGATTACGAACTCGCCCATACATGTGTGAACGGTTCTGAGTTGTAGGCGTTTCATTACTCCACCTCCTTTTCATCCAGATAAATGGTCACATGGTCCTCGTCGTAGTAGCCATCGTGCCAGGCTTCGTACGAACCCTCGCGCTCTTCCGACTCAATCCAGTTGCCTAGGTTGCACCTCCATGCCTGCACGCGCTCTTTCCATCTTTTCAGAGCGTCTTTGCGCTCAGCATAAACTCGCACGTCAATGTCGTGCATCCCTTCCACCGCAGACTCCTCGGTCACGGTGTAAACTTTCTGTCCTTTCATGGTTAGTCCTCCTTTGCAAACTCTTGGTCTATATTGAATGCCACCTCGCGCAGGAGGTCGATGCATTCGTCCTGCACTGACTCCGAAAACTTGTCTATCGGGCAGTAACTTTCCGGACCGCCATCGCCCATCCTAACAACCACGAATGGCTTGTCCAAGCAGATTTCAACAATTTCAATCATGTCTCCTATCGGGATAATCTGCATACCCTCCGGTATTACTTTGTTGGTCCTGCGGATCCGGTCGGCGCCCAGCACAGCAAGCTGCGCCTCTCTGAAACTCATTTTATCCATAACTTGTTAGAATATGTAGTGAAACTGTCTGTCTTCCGGCGTGTCTTTCGTTTCCTTGACGATGTAGCACCAAAGCGTCTGACACCTCGCTCCGTACCATTCCTCCTTGGCAATATGGTATCCCTTCTTCCTGAACTCGTCAAACGCTGCCTTGCGCTCATCCATCGTGAACTCCTTAAACTTCCTTGTGTCCTTCGGGTCATGGTAGTCATGGTATCCGGTAAACCCGGGCTTACCATCCATTGACACATGGGTGTCGCAGTAATCAAGGTGTCCTTTCGTGAACATGGCGGCCACAAGTCTATTAACCACCTCCGGCCTCACCTGAGGCTTGCTGTTGTTGGGTAATTCAAACATTTCTTTACACTCCTATGTTAATGTTAATACACTTTACTTCCATATAGAAGATGTCATCCATCCTGTACCCTTTCTCTTCGGTCAGGTACCACTCGATGTGCTCGCCTTTCGGCACCTCGAAGATGTCAACGCATCCCGAGCTGTAGTCTAATACTGCGACTTTCATGATCAGTCAATGTCTATCCCGATAAACTTCTCGCGGTTGATAAGCATGTAGTAGTATCCGTTACCGCAGTTCAGATACTCCATGTTTAGGCCGGCGCAGATGTCGCCGTTTACATTGCTTACCCAGACGCTCATGTCGTAGCCACGCCAGCGCTTCCTGTGACTATGGAAATCGCGACCCTCATTGAAAGCCTCCCAAAATGCCTTCATCGTGTATGGGAACTCGTCCTCCAGGGCCTTCACCGTGATGCATTTCCCGTCAATGCTCGTCCCGGTTGTCAGTCCGTTCTGACACGGCCCCTTCTCTGGATCCGAAGTCAGACACTTCCCGATGAAGCTGTTCGAAAAGTCTGCTTTCTTGGCTTCCTTTATGAACTTAAGCGTCGGGTTCTTCTGCTCGGTCGGTGCGAACACCTGCATCACCCAGTTCCACTGCAGGTTATATCCTCGCGTCCGGCTACGAGGACTCAAGACCATCACCGAACTCCGTCCGTTGCAGATGGTCGCGTTCCTCGTGCCATAAAACGGGTCGTGAATCAGCGCACGCAGTTTTCCGTAAGTGTGTTCAAGCAGGTACGCCTTCGCCTGCTCAATCGTCATTGTCTGTGCCATAATTATTCCTCCCAAATAATTCCTTCGTCGCCTTCGATCAACTCGTCCCAGTCCTCGTCAAACTCAAGCGACACCTCGTTGTCGTCGCACCACTCGCTGATGGCGTCGACAATCTCGTCATAAAGCGAACCGTCCGCCATCCGCAACGGCTCGCGCATCAGGTCCATACGATTGAGCGCCAACTGCAGGCGCTCCTCGTAGTCCTCAACATTGTTCCGCACATAGGCGGCGATTTCCTTCATCTTGTCCATTAGATTGTCCTCCTATCTAAAAAACGGTAACTTGCAGCCTCGGCCAGGTGCTGCGGTAGCACTGCCTCGCATTCATCAAGGTCGGCTATCGTCCTTGCGATCTTCAGCATCCGAGTGTATGCCCTGGCGCTCAGGCTCATGCGCTCCATAAGCGTCTCTGCCATATCCTTGCTGTTCTCACCCAGTTCCGGAAGCTCTGATGCCTTCAGCTCGTCATTGAGCTTGCCCTGTCGCTTCATCTGCAGTTCCCTCGCCTTCGCCACTCTCTCGGCAACTACGGTAGCAGGCTCGCCTTTCAGCCCTCCGACTTCCGGATGAACCCATACCTGCATGGTAAGCATATCACACACAGGACCGGACAGCTTCGCCAGATACGCTTCCCTCGGCCCTTTCGTGCAGGTGCAGCGGTCGCCCTCTCCGTAGTATCCACACGGGCAAGGATTCGTGCCTGCAATCATGAGGAACCGCGCCGGATACTCAACCTTGCTCTTCAGCCGGCTGATTACCACCTTGCCGTCCTCCATCGGTCCCCGCAGAGCATCCTTCATGGCCCTCGGCAGCTCATTGTACTCATCCAGGTACAGAACGCCATTATTGGCAAGGCTCACCTCTCCGGGCAGAACACACTCGCCCGCTCCGCCACCAAGCATCGCAGCCATGCTCGCGCTGCAATGAGGTGCACGGAACGGCCTACGTCCCACAGGTCGGAACCTACCGGACACGCTGTACACCTTCGCGACCTCCATCTCCTCCTCTTTCGTAATCGGTGGCAGGATATCCAAGACAGCCTTCGCCAATACACTCCTGCAACACCCAGGCGCACCCATCATCAGCACATGATGCCCGCCTGCAGCAGCAATCTCCAGGGCTCGCTTCGCTCCGACATGACCGGTGATCCTGTCCCACCAGCCCTCGGGCGCCGGCTGCTCGTCTACCTCTCCCGGGACCCTCGCACCTGTCAGCGTATTGACCACTGCAATAGCCTCGTCCAGATGGTCCACATAGTACACCGGCTTGTAGTCGTCGAACAGTCCCTCGACCTCTGCCGCATTCGCCCTCGGCACGATAACTCCGTAGCCCTGGTCCTTTGCCGCCTGCACAGCCTGCACCACGCCCGGCACCGCCCGGATATGTCCGTCCAATGCCAGCTCGCCCAGGACTACAAAACTCTCTAGGAAATCCAGCGAAGCCTGCCCGCTCTCCGCAATCGTCGTAAGTGCTATGGCCAGATCGTATCCGCTACCGCTCTTGTTCAAGTCGGCCGGCGCCAGGTTGATAACAATCTTCTTGCCAGGGATACGATATCCGCAAGCCTGCATGGCCGTTACTGTCCGCAGCAGTGAGCACTTCACCGCCTCGTCGGCCAGTCCAACCAGGTGGATGCCGATACCCGGAGTGATTTCACATTCTACTTTCACAGGCACGTAGTCCACGCCCTGCAACTTAATGGTGTTTGTCGTTCTCATAATGTTAGTCCTTTACTTTTTCATCTATTGCGAAACTGAAATGTTCGTCCGTTCCGATAACCACATGGTCCAGAAGGTCGATGTCAAAAAGGCGTAGGGCCTTCCTTACTGAATCTGTAGCTGCAATGTCAGCCTGACTCGGCAGGCAACTTCCGCTCGGGTGGTTATGCACCAGGATCACCGCATCGGCAAGCTGGTCAATCGCTACCTTCGCAACCTCCTTCGCGTCGAATCCGGTCGCCTTCGTGCTGCCGACACTGAGGCAGTAGTGGCCGGTTATTCTCCCGCCATGCAACACCAGTACCCACGCCATCTCCTTCCACATTTCCTCGCGGCTCTGGCAGTTCTTCAATACATAATTGACCACGTCCGTTGCGGTCAGCACCTTTACAGGCTCCGCGCTATCGTGCAGCTCGCGCCTGATTACTACATACTCGTACATTTTGCTTTGCTTTTTATTCGTTGTCCTTACGCCTCGTCCCCAAATACTTTCAGATAAATTTGCGTTCCGCTCTTAGAACCTATCGTTTCGTTACCAACTTCCCATCCAAAAGGAATAAACAAGTCGTGAAGCTTTTTAAATGTCGCCAAGATTTCATCCTCGTTGTAAGAATGCAAGAGTGGAAATTCTCTAAAGAAGGAGCCAGACTCATCTTTGGCCCTCAACATTATGAAGTAGTCTTTCATTTTTCGTTCCTCCCTACTTTATTTATTGTCCTTACGCCTCAATCAATCTGAATACATATTAAATCAGCGTCACTATATGACGGGTTTAGCTTGACGATTTCTTTCATTACCCGACAAAGCTCAGTGTGCGGTTGGTATCTCCAATAGACAGGGTCAACCGAATATTTATTTCCAAAATTCCCGTCCACGCCCCATTGAGAGCCGACAAGGCTCACGCGGTCCTTGGATTCCCACAGCACCTTCACTTCTCCATGCGTGTGCACATGGTCGTCCTCTATAACGGCAAACCTGTACTCGTCATTTGTAGAGTCGTAGTAATAAGTAATTTGCTTTTTCATTTTTCGTTCCTCCAATTTTATTCGTTGTCCTCTTGCTCCCATCTAAGAGCGTCAATGAAGAGCCAGGCCAAAAGGCCCAGCCCTCCAAGAATCCACAACCAGTCGCCCATCACTCGCCCAGGCCCTCCGCAACCAACTGTTCCTCGTAGTTGCTCCACATCTCCATGCCCTTCGGCTCGCAGGCCATCACCTCCTCGAGGTTCAGGCCCAACTCCTTGCACAGGTCCGCCATCGCTTACTCCTCCCATTTAATCAGTTCCGTCGGCACGCTGATATGCAAAGCCTTCCGGTCTTCGCCGATGATCCATTTCTGATACCACGTCACACCGACCGTCCGGTTCGCCTCAATCAGCGCGGATACATCCACGCTCTCAATCGGAACATTCTCAAACACGCTGCTGCTGCAGGTCTGCTGGTCCAGATACTCAACAGGCAGGGCGACAATGACATCGCCCACATTTACTTTAGCTTTCATCGCTCAATTTGTTCGGTATCCCCGTCCCCGGCTCTAAAGGTTGTTAGTCGTTATTTCTGTCTCGCCCATTTTGGCAAGTTCCCATGCAATACGCCCGGCAAGTTCACGGGCCCTGCCGTCAATCGGAAAACCTTTCTTGTCGTCCAATCCGCTTATACCCTTCGCAAACATGTACAACACGGTGTACAGCTGTGTAGTTTCTGTCTTGTTTAGTTTCATTTCCTCCGCCCTCCTTCGGCGGTTGGTTTAGTTGTTGTCGATTTCTTCTAATAGTTGCTCTTCTTGCTCTTCCCAAGAAAGGACCGCCGCCCTATTGAGCGCCCAGTCGTATTGCGTAAATTGTTGTTCCATTTGGCGGCTGCAGTGGGAGTCGAACCCACCCAGCCGGATCCGTTCACGCGCTCACTCGCTTTGCTCACGTACGCCGTCGCACATGATGCCTGGAGGCAACTCGCTCACGCATTAAACGTTTATCCAATCCGATACTCCGTATCTCGTTGTCCTTCTTAAGTCGTTTTGTTCGCTTTTGTTGCTTCTATTTTCCGCCTATTATCGTCCGTGCATGATTCAGCTTAACATACACAGACCCACCGGCCTATATCCCTGGCCGTTCAGTCACTTCGTTCGCCCTTATCGTTCAGTCGTTCCGTTCGCGTCGATCATTCCCTTTCGACACACGGCCAGCCGCTCTTTTCGAGAGTCTCACACCGTTTTACGACATACTAAACCCGTCGCGGGTTGTCGGCTACTATCGTCGTTCAATATTTTCAAAGAGTTTGCCGGAAAATCTTTGCAGCCGTTCGGCCGTTTTCCACTACTTTGCACGTTCGTGCATTTCCGGAAAATTTTCCCGCCGTCCCTATTTGTGGACGGTCTTTTATTTGTAGCCTTGAAAATACGTTCAAACTTTCAAGGCCGGAAAACGCTATTTATTCTGCAGCGTTTTCAATTGTCACCGTATTGTGTTTGTCCCTTCCAATACGGGATAATACGATATTATCAAAACAGGCCCTTAAAATAGTACGGACGGCGGCGGCATTGATACGAACCAACTTTGCAGTACCCTTGACAACCTTTGCAGGCCGTCCGTTTTCGTCCGTGCACGGATACCAAGCTGAAATAAAAGCCGTTAAATCGTTATTAAAAGCGGCGGCAACTTTTCCGGCCTTTTTGTCGTCCTTACAATAAGCGGCAAAAATAGGGAGGCCGATTTTATTAAAATCGGAAAACCAATTTTTTACGCCGTTCCTCTCGTTCCGGTTTTCGGCCTTATCGGCGTTAATTAATCCCTTTGCCGCTTTAATGATTGCGGCGGCGTTTTCTTTCCCGTACATTTCAGAAAGTTTGCCGTATTCGGCGGCGGCGGCTTTACATGTACTACAAGCCTCAAAAACTTTGACGGCGGCGGCGTTAATTTCAGACTGTTTCATGATACTAATTTTTTAAAGGTTTTTAAAATATGTTTGCTTTATCTTTCGTCCTTGTTTCTGTTGCAAAGTTACGGCAATTTTAGGCAATTTACGCCTAAATTACGCAAAATTACACCACAAAACACGCAAAGTTTATAACTTATTGATTTTCAATGAGTTACAAGCGAAAAAAATTGCAGGGATCCCACCAAAAACCATAACACGCTGACTATCAAGCATTTAGCATATATACGCGTGCGTACCTCTATATACGCGAAAAATCCCCAGCGCCGTATTTGTTACACAAAAAATATTATGTTAAGTAACGCCAGCGGATCCGAAAATATGACAAAATGTCAGGTCAACTGACAAATTGGCAGACAACTGACAAAATGGCAGACCTGGGCGCCCTGGGCCCCTGAGTTTTTAAAAAATTTTAAAAAGGCCCCTTTTGTAACATTTTTGTTACTTTCAAGGAGCAAACGACCGTTTTTTGTCTGTAAGCGCTTAAAAATCAAAAGGGTATCAAGGTGTGAGACGCCACCCGCGGACCGAAACCAGGGTGCGATTCTGAAATTTTTTTTATTTTTTTTCTGAGACGGAGCCCGTAGCACGATTTTTGTTAAGCCGGTGCGCTTTTGATTTATGTAGCGAGATGTAGCGCGAAAACGAAATACTTACCATCCTTCACGGCAACTACATTCTATAACTCTCTCTTTTATAATATATTGTAATGTTATGTAGTTATATGTAGTTAGGTATTAATTAAATAATGTATTAAAGTAAGTAGGGGTGTAGAAGAGGGGGCTATATGAGGGACTTCCTGGAAAATCGACTACATTTTCTACATAAAACTACATAAAATGGGTCTACCGGCTTGATTTTCAGCGGGATGTGGTTATGTAGTTGCTTATGTAGTTTCTACATGAAAACTACATTTTCACCTCGGGAAGAGCCTTTTTGGCGGATTTTTTTGGATTTTAAGCGGAAAGTGTCTATTTTTGCCGACAAACTTGAATGGATAAAAAATGAGCAAGCAAGTAATTGTCCGCGTAGATGGCGGAGGTGTTTATCAGAACCTGGACGAGGCCGCGCTCGATCTCGGTGGTACGGCAAGCAATGTGTCCAGGGCGATCAGTGAATCAGGGAAGTATCACGGGGTGCAGCTGAGGTGGGTGTCCAGGGTCTATGCCGTCAAGGAGAAGGCGACCGGGAGATGGCGTGTGTGCGTCTTGAACGGAAGGAATTCTCGCTATGTACCGGTGAGCCAGGTGGAGCCGGCGATCAGGAAGGAGAATGTGGTTCAGGTGAAAGATCTGACTTCGGTATGGTATTTGCAAGAGGGTGGTGATTTATGAGTAGTGGAATTTTCAGTGGCCGTCGCGAGGTGCGCAAGAAGAAGCTCTGGGGGCGCTATGCCGTCGGGGATGACGGGAACGTGTACAGTGACGGGATGCCGTTGTCGGCTATCGGTGGTGTCGGTGTGAACCTGGGCGGGAAGCGCGTGAAGGTCGCGTATCTGGTGGCCCGGGCGTTCGTGCCGAATGCTGAGTGCCGGCAGTATGTGCGGCACAAGAACGGAGACGTGACGGATAACCGGGCTTGCAATTTGGAGTGGAGTGACGAGAAGGAGGAGAAGCGCAGGGGTCGGAAGGCGTGTGTTTGCTGGTGCCGTGCCTGGGATCTGGATGGCGAGGTGGTAGGTACCTGGCGTACGGTGAGCGAAGCCGCCGAGGCTTGCGGTGTGAAGGTGGACGCTGTGAGGCGTGCGGTGAACGGTCTGCAGAAGAGCGCCGGCGGTTTGTTGTGGAGGAGGGTGTGATGGGCAAGAGTGTTTGGAAGGACTGGATGGACGCGGTGTTGCTCGAGAGGTATGCGGACGAGGAGAACGCTGTGTTGGTGAAGGAACTCGGTGTCGGCCTGAGGACCCTGGAGAGGCATGCCGCGAAGCTGGGTGTGAAGAAGAGCCAGGAGTTCATGGAGCGTAGGCAGCGTCTCGCGAGCCGTGGTGCTGTTAGGTGGGTCGAATACATGAAGGTGACCGGCCAGAAGATCCGGAAGAGCCCTGGCGGTCGCCGGTTCGAGAAGGGTCACCGGTTTGACGAGGAGACGGAGGCGAGAAGGGTGAAGGCGATCCGGGACAGGGCCTGGGATGAGCGCGTGAGGCTGATCCGTGGGTGGACCAGGAAGACTGGATGGAAGATGGTTGACTATGGTGTTTGCGGAGAAAAGAAAAAGTAGTATCTTTGTCGCATGCAAGATTTGAGAAAGTTGAGCCGGAAGGAACTTGAGCGTGAGTTCGAGGCCCGCAAGGCTGCGTTGATTGAGGTCCGTGACGAGATTGACCGCCGCGAGAGGAAGCCGGTAGCCAGCGTTGATTTTTGCGATTATGTCGGAGACGGAATAGAGAATGAAAAGTATTAGAGTTAAGAAATTGGTGCCTGAGGCCGTATTGCCTAAGAAGGCCCATGCTAGCGACGCCGGGTTCGACCTGGTTGCCGTCAGTGTTGAAGAAGACCGAAAGAGGGAGATCGTGACATACCACACCGGTATCGCCATGGAAATCCCGGAGGGATATGTCGGGCTTGTCTTCCCCCGGAGCAGCGTTTACAAGCACCAGTTGGTCCTGTCTAACTGCGTCGGCGTGATCGACAGCGGCTATCGAGGTGAGATTCTGTTTAAATACCGCGTGGTCCAGCCTCATATCAGCCGTTACTGCAGCGGAGACCGAATCGGCCAGATTGTGATTGTCCAGTTGCCGGAGTTTGAGATGGTTGAGGCGGAGAATTTGAGCGATAGCGATCGAGAGGCCGGAGGATTTGGAAGCACGGGCCGTTAATGGCACGGGATTTGCAAGCGAGTCCGAATGTTTTAAGGTTAAGTTTTAGTCATATGAGTAAGTTCAAGTGTGGCCAGCACGTCTGGCTTTTCAACAGCCTCTCGATGCGTATCGAGGAGGATGATGTGTACGGCGCTTTGTATGTGCCTGTTCCGGTCGAGGGTGTCCAGCAGGACTCTGGCAAGAGCATTGCGGAGAAGCTGGAGGCCGGCCAGATGAAGGTGCAGGAGCAGTATCAGCTGTGCGGTCATCAGGGGATTATCGACGCCGAGGTTCTGTTCGCTAGCCGCGAGGAGTGCGTCGCCTGGTATCGCGAGTGGTTCGCGCGTGGCGAGTAGCCGTGGAATTAGCGGTTAGTTTACGGGGGAAACACCGGCGAGTAGAGGTAAGGGAGGGTCCGCGGAGCCTCGAAGTAAGTCCGGAGTCGGAGGTTCGAGTCCTCCACCGCTAACGACATTATCCAAACCGCAAATGCCCGGTTAAGGAGCCGGGCGGAGTGAAAAACTCCTGTAGAATGGATAGTTGTTTTTACGTAACCAATGACCCTGGTCCGGCGGGAGTTGCGCCAGGGTCCAAGAAACCCGCAGTGATGCGCATAGGACTTCGGTCATTAGTTTTGTGTTTTTATTAGTTATCAAGGGCGGATCCGGAGGGATCTGGGTCCGTCCACCAGGAGCGCTAAGGGGTACGGCGCGAACAAGGAAATACAGACTGGTCAGACAGGGGGTACCCACCTTTCTTCGGAGAGGCCCTGTTTGTCCAGTCTTTTGTACTGAAAAAACCGCATAGAAATGGATAAATTAGAAAAGTCGGCACAAATAAAAACTAAAATTGTTTGTTTTTAGTTTTTTTATTATATTTGTGTCGTGAACAGATCCTATAAATATAGACTCAAGCCGACGAAGGCTCAAATTGAGTATTTCGAGAAGTCATTTGGCTGTGCTCGATATATTTATAATTGGGCGTTAGCGATAAGGGTGGAGGCATACCAGAAGGATGGAACTCGTCTTTCTTATCCTGATTTATGCAAGATGCTTACATCTCTAAAGAAGGATGAAGATAAGCGCTGGCTCGCAGAGGTTGGAAACGACTCGTTACAGCAAGCCATAAGATGTGTTGATGGTGCATTTACGAGATTTTTCAGAGAAAAGCAGTCTTTCCCGCAGTTCAAGACGAAAAAGAAGTCTCGGAAATCATTTCAATGTGTAAATAATATCATCATTGACCAGGATGCGCACAAAATTCGGATCCCGAAGGTCGGATGGGTAAAATATTTCAAGGATAGGACATTCTCCGGGAGAGTAGGAACGGTTACAATAACAAAGTCCCCTTCTGGAAAGTATTATGTATCTATAAATGTAGATAATGGTTTAACTTATCCGGAAAAGCCGCATATATCAGTCGAAACCGCAGTCGGGATTGATGTCGGAATCAAAGATTTTGCAGTTCTTTCTGACGGAAAAGTGTACCCAAAGAACGATTATTTTAAGGACGATGAAAAGCGATTGAAAGTCTTGCAAAGGAGGCTTTCTAAAAAAGTAAAGGGCAGTAACAGATACGAATCTCAGAGATTGGCTATCGCAAAACAATATGAAAAAATAAAAAATAAGAGAGAAAATTACTTGCATCAGGTTTCCGCGAGGATTGTCAGTGAGAATCAAACGATAATCGTAGAGGACCTAAGCGTGAAGAATATGATGAAGAATCCTAATCTTTCTAAGCCTATCGCAAATGCAAGTTGGTCTTCTTTCTTTAAGATGCTTGAATATAAATGCGATTACTATGGCAAGAATTTTGTTAAAATTGGGAAATTTGATCCAAGTAGCAAAATGTGTATCTGTGGCCATATCAATCACGAATTGAAACTCTCGGATAGAGAATGGGTTTGTCCTACTTGTGGTCGATTGAACGACAGAGACCTTCTTGCCGCTATAAACATTAAGAGATTTGGCCTACAAGGACAGAATCTCATAGGAGTTAAATCACCCTCGGTAGGAGGGGAAGAGGGCGTGGAGTGGTCCGCATTGGTGGACACTGTGAAGCGTCAATATGTTAAACCATAACTACCCCGCAGAATTCAGTGAAGTATGGTGATATCATAGACTATTTATGCTCGACGGCTGGGCCATCGCTCCAAGACGCCGGCTTGAGCGACGATAGGGTTAACAAGCGGACGGAGGCCCTCATGGCGATGGACTTCCGTAGGTACATTTGCGGCATCGACGGGGATGAGGGCAACGATTTCTTCAAGGTTGACGAGGACGGGATGCTGTATGTGTATAACGGAAGGTATTTCGAGCTCATGCTTGAGGAGACGTTGCTCGAGCTGATTATTGTCGTAATGGAGAAATGCAATGTCGGAATCGTGTATAGGACCGGTTCTGCGAAGATCGTCAAGGATTTCGTGCTGAATCGGCTGAAGGGCGATGAGAGGTGCAAATTTGAGCCGGATAGGCGGTATATTTGCTTCACGAACGGTGTTTTGGACCTGAAGACGATGCGTTTGATGCCGTTTTCGGTGAAGTATAAGACGGATATCGTCCTGGATTTCGACTATGTGGCCGGCGCCAAATCGGCATTGTGGGACAAGGTTTTGGGCCAGACGGTTCCTGACGAGAGCATGAGGGAGACATTCCACCAGTTTTGCGGGTGTTTCCTTGCGGACCGGAAGGAATACAAGATCGAGTACATCTGCTTCGTGGTCGGCGAAGGCCAGAACGGCAAGAGTATCATCTGCAAGGCCGTGATCAACATGCTTGGTCACGATGTGGCGAGCTCGTATTCTCCGGAGCAGTTGTTCAAGAGTTCTCAGATGGAGTACCATCTTGCTGATGTAAACGGAAAGGTCGTGAATTACTGCGACGAGGTGTCGAACAAGGACTTTTCCGGAGGCGATTTCAAGCAATTCGTATCCGGCGGCGCCTTCACGGGCCGTCATCCATACTCGAAGAGACCGACGAAGGTGGACAAGATTCCTCTGATGTTGTGTTGCGCGAACAAGATTCCGCCGACAACAGACGACACAGAGGGGTATTTCCGCCGTTTTTTGATTATATTGGCTCCGAATCACATTGATGACCGCGACAAGGACCCGATGCTCGAGATGAAGTTGAAGGCTCCGGAGGTGAAGTCGGCGATTTTCAGTTGGATGCTGGAAGGGTACAAGTCTTTCATAGCGAACGAGGGGAAGATTGACATTGCTTCCGCCGTGAAGGAGGTTGTCGAGGAGATGAAGGAGAATTCGAACTCGTTGCGCCGCTGGATCTCGACCATGGGATATGTGGCCGCTGAGGATCCGGAGAGCTGGAGCGCCCCCGGGTGGAAGAGTTTGAAGGAGTGGGTCCAGGAATACATCAACTACTGCAAGGATTGGGGTGAAACGCCTCGCTCTCGCTCGGCGGTCACCGAGATGTTCAAGAAGATGGGCGTGTTGAGCAAGAGGAGGACCGATGGCGTGTGGTACTACATGGAGCAGCGGGCCGTTGAGGTTGAGAAAGAGGAGAAGGATAAGAGTGTTGTGAAGACTGCGCTTGAGGACCTGCCTCCAGAGGATGATATGGAAAATCTGCCGTTCTGATATGGGAAAGGAAGACAAATATAGAGGGTATTATGATCCCGTTTCTACGATGCAGAATGTGCCGGCGCTGCTCGGGATGGAACTGGTCAAGCATGGCCAGGGTCTGCAGGGCGGGTACTACTTGAATGGAGACCGCCATGCCTATAGAAGGGACAAGCTGAAGGTATTCATCAGCCGTGGCTGTATCTGGGTGAGCGAGGAGGGTGGCCGCTGCGTGTCGCTTCCTCAGTGGTTGATTGAGTTCGGAGGTGCTAGCGATTTCAAGGATGCTCTGAAGATCATCAACGGGAAGCCACAGGCGATTGAATGGAACCGGGAGTTCCGCGAAAGAGTGGCTCCTAAGTTGCAATATGTCAGCCGGGATGTTCTGGAGGGTGCCAGGCGGTTTCCTTTGGAGAACTGCTCGCTGTTTCGGTGGATGTGTCGGCTGTTCCCTGAAGATAGGGTGAGAGAAACCTGGGCGAAGTATAATGTGACTACCGACTCGCACGGGAACTGCGTTTTTTGGTATGTAGATCAAAGCGGAAGGATTCTATATGACAAGAGGATTTTGTACAAGGAAGATGGTCATAGGGACAAAGAGTTCTTCCCTGGCCGGCAGTTTCGAGTCGCTGACGGGTACACCGGTCGGTGCTATTTCGGCGCGTGTGTTCCGGACGATGGCCGTAAGGCATTCATTGTCGAGTCAGAGAAGTCTTCGATCCTTGCATCGTTATATTACGGAGGGCGGCGGTTCCTTGCGACTGGTGGAAAAGGCAATTTACGGGAAATAGATGAGAACATGATGCTAGTCCCGGACATGGACGCCAGGATGGAATGGGAAGAGAAGGGAGCGGTTTGGCCCTGGTGGGAGAAGTGGCCGGCTGGGGAAGTTGTGCCGGATCATGCTGATATCGGAGACCTTATAGAGAGGAAGCTATGTGCATCTGGCCGGTGAAAGCCTCTGAGAGGCAATGCAAGTATTGTAATTATGTCGGATGCGAGCGTCACCCAGACAGGTTAAGGGACAAAAGGGCGAACAGGTATGTGAAGTTGATGTCTGATATCGTCGGAGCGAACATTTTGCTTAAGTCCAGGAAACAGAACATTGTATGGGCTCGTAACATGGTTGCTTATCAGCTTCGGCTTGACGGATATTCTCTTACTTCGATAGGTAGGCTGCTTGACCTGGACCATTCAACGGTTGTGCATTGCGAGCAACAGGTTAGGAGGATGCTCTTGGCGCCGTCCATGTATAAGGACGAGGCGGAGGTTTGGGAAGAATTCCAGAAACAATTAAATCAATAGCGTTATGAAAAAGATTTGGACAAAGATTGTCAAATGGTGGTACTTCCACATTGCAAACCCCGTTGTGCGCAAAGGCGAGGCCGGTGGGTTTCGTTGGACCTTTCGCAGATTCTGGCTTGACATTACAACAGTCAGCGGGAACTTTAAGGTTCGTTTCATTGCCGACGAAAACCCGTACGGATACCTCGCAGCCGGCAAAGATGACACGAACATCCACGGATTCGCATTGACGATGTACGAGATCGGGAAGCTGCTTACTACGGACCAGGGTTTTGTGGACGATGTTCAGAGGGCCATCGTGAAGTACCGGAAGCGTCTCGAGAAACAGGCCGCTGGTGATGTAGTAGAGGATGAGACCGAGGAGAAGATTGCGCTCGAGACGGAGAAGGCGATCCAGGAGCATGTAGAGCTGCCGAAGAAGGAGCGCAGAAAGGTGGAGCGCGATATTAACGGTCGTTTCAAGAAGGCTGTGAATGACGTGCAGGAAGCGTAAAACGGTTATGTTTAAAGGCGTCCCGTACAGATTGACGCTGAAGGGGAGGATTTATGCGGGATGGCTTATATTTGTAGACTGGTTCAAGAGGCTGAGGCCGGTCGTTAGGTATTATCAGGGGAAATATCCGACCAATAGTACCTGTTATAATTGTGGCCTGCCTTGGGAGGCAGTGCGAGAGTCCGAAATAGATTGCGGGATCCATTTCATTGATGTTGACGAGGACCATGGATTCTTCCCTTGTTGTGAGTATTGTTGGCAGAGGATGGATGACCTCAAAAAAATCGATGCCATAGTTGCTCTTTTCGAAGAGTGGGAGTCTTGCGGAGGCTCTCCATACACCAAGGAAGAGATGCTTGATGCCCTGGCCCAGGATTTGCAAGAGAAGGAGGCATGAGATTTGCATAAGTCCGAATAATTTGCTATCTTTGCTCTTGCTATGGTCGAGATAGCGGAAGAAATATAGGATGCCCGGATAAGTAGGCGGATGCTCGACCCATTCACTGAAAGTTCGGGCACTACTTTTACAAAAATGAAAAAGGAAATTTGGAAACCGGTGATAGGCTACGAAGGATTGTATGAGGTTAGTAATTATGGTAATGTTCGCGGATTATATAGAAGAAGATACAAGCAATTACTGTCTCCAGCAAGGAATAATAAAGGATATAGATATGTGTGCTTATCAAAGGATGGGGAATCTAAGTGCATGAAAGTATATCGCCTTGTAGCGATGGCTTTTATACCAAACCCATACAACCTGCCAGAGATTGACCATATTGATGGTAGTCGAGACAATGATGTGTCATGGAATTTAAGGTGGTGTACGCACGCGGAGAATGTGAATAACCCGATAACAAGGGAAAGGCACAGGAATGCAAGTATGGGCACAAAGAATAATTTTTTTGGACGGAAGCACACGGAAGAAGCGAAAATATCAATCAGTACCAAGAATAGAGGGAGGCTTTCTGGCTCAAAGAATCCTATGTATGGAATACATCGTTACGGCGCTGATAGTCCATTACATTATGAAGTGTTGCAATATTCTATGAACGGAGATTTTATTCGTGAGTGGAGTTGCGCTGCCGAGGCAGAGAGGTTTTATGGGATTTCTTCCGGTAAGATTACTTCGGTATGTAGACATTATAAGGGAAGGAAAAGTGCCGCTGGGTATAAATGGGAATATAAGGATGACAACAAGAAAAATGGCACGGTTTTTGATGCTGAGTAACCAACAAAAACATCAATATGCAACAAACTGACATACATTATCGTACAGGCGGGACAATTTCTCATGCGGGAATTGAGGTTCTTCCCAGCGGCAAGGACATTGAGTACATTGTCCTCGAAAGCATCGAATTCAAAGAGTCCGAACAGATTAACGGGCGAAAGCAATCAGGTGTCTGGATTGGGCACTTCGCTCCAAACCCGTACACGAGTCTCCCATGGGTGATCAATAGCACGAATCGTAGAAGGCTTGCCAAACTCTTCCCTGAATGCGATGGCTACCTTGCAAGGCTGCATAATGTGGCAATCCGGCTCACGAAGGAAAAGACACGCGATCCACAAGAGGGGGGTGAGTGCTGGGGTCTTAGGGTCAGCCTTATACCGGCCAAACAGCCGGAAGCTCCAAAGCGGAAGTCCATCCAGGAGAACCAAGTCCAGACAATCGTTGACTGGGCAAAGAAGAACGGGAAGACTATCGATGACATTGCAGCTCTTTATGATTTCGATTCTGAAACCGTGAAGAATGCAATTGCTGATGCATTGGACGATTTGCCTGAATAGTTTATGGATAAAGAGCACAAGTGGAGATTAGAGAGATGCGGATACATTACCGCATCCATGCTTTCGGATATCACATCGAAGTCCGGAAAGATTATTGACGGAAACCTGACAGCAATCCGTTCTAAGAGATTCGAGCGAAAATATGGATACCCCCTGCAGGTGTCATCTCGCACAATGGAAATAGGGACCGAGAATGAGAAGTATGTCATTGAGTGGTTCCGTCAGCAATATCCGGACGTCCCTATCATCTATTCTCAAGAGATTGAAGAAGGTATTCCATTCTGGACGGTTGACTGGGCGAAGTTTGGAGCGTCCCCAGACGCTTTCACGGAAGACGAGCGGATTATCATAGATGCAAAGACGGTCGTAAGTAATTCTAATATCGAGTTCTTCGCCGACGAGTACACATCCTATGAGGAGAAGAAAGCGAAGGTCTGGGATGAACACGGAGACCAAATCCTGGGTCTCTGGCTTTCCAATCCAAAGGCCGAAGAGGTGTGGATTGTCAAGCATATCTACTGCGACGAGTTTAACGAGTTTGAGCCGGCTGATCCTCTTGCTCCTTGGCGTGGCCTTGTCTTTAAGTTTGCCAGGAAGGATTACGAGGCGTCGATCGACGAAATGCGGAAGCGTATCATTCTGTTCGACAAGATGATTGATGCTCCGATAAATCCTGCAGAGTTCAAGAAGGGAGAATGGTCCGTAGTTGACGGAAAACTTATCAAGTTATGAGTGTAAAGACGGCGAATGACATAATGAATATGGACGGATGCATTATCCGCGACGAGAACGGTGGTGCACTGGCTAGAATCGAGGAGAATGACGGTGTCCTCGTCGTGCATAAGTTCACTTCATGTTCTCTTGGTATGTATTTCTACATTCTCGGCTATCTTCGTGATCTCGGATTCAAGTGTGAATGAAACAGGTCTTAAACAGGACAACTGCGCCCCAGGTCGTGCGCTTCTTTGATGTATGCTTCAAGCGTGGCGTCATTGATGCGTACGAGCTTGGGGATGACCTGGAAGCGAAGGACTTCCTTGAATCTCGGCTGGAAGACTGGCGTTTCGGGGTTATCGGGAAGCCGGAGGATCTGGACTGGCAGATGTTCAGATTTACGATGTATTTCTGGGCGAGGGAGAACCATCTCACGAAGTTCGCGGAGGACTATATTTTTAAGGTCCGTTCGAAGAACTACACCTGGTGTTTGTTGCCATATTGTCTTCGGTTTTACCTTATGGGCATCAAGGAGTGGCTGGATTATCCGAATCCGGTCAACATCGAGATGTTTAAGCACTCGAGCAAGGTGCACTGGAACCCTTCGGTGACGCCTTACAAGATCACGACCGGAGACTTTATATCGTACATGCACGAGTTCGCGTACGATTACCGGCGCAGGCCGGAAGATGAGAAGGAAGTATCAGATGCTTCAATGGACAGCTTCTGCTTGGCGATCTTTGACCTGACAAGGAAGTATGAGCGAAAGTCGGAAGAAGATCTTTAGGCCGGCACACGAGGAGCCTGGTAAGATGTGGCTGAACTACATTCTTTTGCCGTATGGGGAATATTACACGAAGACGAAAGTGTTCCTGGAGGCAAAAGAGGGAGACACGCTTCGGTTCTATAATGGTCGTGATGTGTCAATCAAGAGCGTAATGCTTATTGCGTGCGACAAGACTTGCGACTTTCTGTGTAAAATGCGATACGGAATAACCTGGGACAAGGCTTTTAAGAGGTGGCTCAGCTATGCCAGGCTGGAAGGGAACGGAAAAGATATTTTGAGCAAATCGAAATGTATTCTTGTTATTTATGAAAATCCAGTGTAAATTCGCAGAATACATGCTTGCTCCGGCAAATGCGCTTCGGCAAGCGTACTCTTACGAGACTATGGATGGGATTTTTTGTAGGCTTGAATATGTGGCTACATGGAACAACTCGGATGGAAGTTATGACGGAGAGTTAGAAGATGTCTGCCAGCATAGATTCGGTTGTCCGTTCTCGACTATCAGGTCTATTTGGATAAGCCGGCTAGGAAGAGTCGATGTGTATTGGCATTTGGTAAAAATGATAAAATAGATTAATTATGGGATTTTCTGATTCAATGTTTGGCGTATTGGCCGGAAAGAAGACAATACGCAAGACCGGAGAGGTTGTAGAGGTTATCGCGTCCAATACTCCGGAATACGGGGCTCGCTCTGGCGAGGACTGGGTGTCTTACATTGACTCCAATGGTGTCGAGCACATCAAGGAGCACTTGAATGTACAGTTTGACTTCAAGGACGATGACACTTGGCAAGCTAGGATGGACAAGCTGCTGGAGGAAGCGAAAGGGATTGATCCGTGGGAGCAGAGGCGGTACGAGCTGGCGAAGGAGTTTGTGACGGATGGCCTTGCGGATATTGATGGTGCCGTTGCGATGGCAGACGAGCTCATCGCCGAGCTGAAGAAAGAACCGAAATCAGACGATGAGAAGGAAGACGACTACGAGAACATCGGTGTCGGAGAAATAGTCGATGCTTATTCAGAGGATGGAATAAAACACGCAAAGAAGTTCGTGTTTACCGACAGAAAGGACATCGTTGGCTTCCGTGGCGACGACGGTAGATGGGCAGTCGGTGACAAGGTTAAGGTCTATATCAAGAAGTTTACTCCGAAAAAGGGGCTATAGTAGGATTGCCGCCGCGTGAGACCATGAGGCGTGAGGGCCGACAGACCACGGGGTAATTCCCAAGGAGTGCACTAACGGCGGCGAGGGAGCGGTAAAGCAATTTGGATAGCGGCTTTACGCGACTCTGAAAAGCATACGCTCCCTTTTTTTGGACGGGTACCTCAGCAGGTTAGAGGGGGACAGTGTATGTAGGAGTATGCGGCGGTTGATCGCTATGTCTGCACACACGAGGCCAAGTCGCGGATTCGAGTTCCGCCCCGTCCGCAATTATGATTAACAAAGGACTATTTTCATCGAACAGTAGCGAATGGGCAACTCCGACCGACTTCTATAAGAGTCTGGACGCGGAGTTCCACTTCAATCTCGACCCGTGCTGTACCCACGAGAACGCCAAGTGCGAGCGTCATTATACTATTGATAATGACGGACTTACGCAAAAATGGGGGGGGGCGGGAACGAGAGTGTTCTGCAACCCTCCTTACGGCAGAGAGATCGGCAAGTGGGTCAAGAAGTGCTACGAGGAGAGCAAGAACTGCGAAGTTGTGGTTATGCTCATACCAGCCAGGACAGACACGGCCTACTTCCACGACTACATCTATCACAAGGCCAAGGAAATCCGCTTCATCCGTGGTCGACTTCATTTCAACGACTCAAAGCAGGGGGCACCATTCCCGTCAATGGTAGTAGTGTTTTGACATGCAACTAAGAGAATACCAGCAAACACTTATTACTGAGTCCCGCCAGGCTCTCGCGAAGCACAAGCATATTATTGTACAGTCCCCGACCGGAAGCGGGAAAGGGGTTCTTATCGGTTCGATGGCATCAATGTCCGTTGGTAAGCATAACCGCGTCTTGATTTTGGCGCATAGCGAAGAAATATTGAAGCAAGACGCCAATCACGCTCGGAAATGGGGCGTAAATGCAGCAGAAGTCTTCGCTAAGACCAGAAAGTGTCCCGATGCAGAGTGCTGCTGTATGATGGCTCAGACGCTTCGTCAGCGGCTTAAAAAGGACGAATGGGCGAACTGGTTCGACACATTCAAGTTGATTATCCTGGACGAGTGCCATAGGGCTGAGTTTGACTTCGTATTCGAGCAGCCGGCGGTCGATATGACATATGTCGTCGGACTTTCTGCTAGCCCGGCCCGTTACGGCCAGATGCGCCAGCTCGGTATGGACTATGGCGCCGTCGTTGTTGGGCCGCAAGTGAAGGAGCTGATTGATCTCGGTTATCTCTGCCGATGCCGTTTGTTCTCGCTGGACGCTCCCTCGATGGATGATGTCGAATGGAGTTACGGTCGCGGTGACTACAATCTCAGTCAGATGTCGGCTAAGTTCAAGTCTCGGGCCAGATATGTTGGTGCCGTCGAGAACTATAAGCGGATCTGCCCGGGAGAGAAGACTTTGGTGTTCTGCTGCAGCTCAGAGCAGACGATTGAGCTAACGAAGGCGTTTTGTGAGGCCGGGATTGAGGCTCGTTACTGCCTTTCCGGCGACTTTGACGAGAACGAGGAGTACAGCGGTGAACGGAAGGATGTCGTGGACGCTTTTGCCCACGGAGAGTTCCCAGTATTGGTCAACTACGGTCTTTTCACGACCGGCATCGACATTCCGGACATCAAGGTCGTAATGCTGATGTTCTCGACGACATCGCTAGTGAAGTACATGCAGTGCCTGGGTCGGGCATCGAGAATAGCGCCAGGGAAAGATAATGAGTTTCTTTGCCTGGACTTTGGCCGAAACTATGAGAGGCTTGGCAGGTATGAGGATGACCGAGTGTGGTCCGTCTGGCATTCGACTGGCGCGGGGGGCGGTGTACCACCTACAAAAATATGTCCACAGTGCGGAAAAATGGTCCCAGTTTCGTGGAAACAGTGCCAGTTTTGTCAGTATGTTTGGCCGACGCAGCAAGACATCTACAACGCTGAGTTAAACGAAATAGTCGCTAAGGCAGATGAAGAATCCCTTGAGTCCTATGTCGCCCGAAAGAAACTTGAAGGAAAATCTAACAACTGGATATTGGTCCAAGTTTGCATAAAGAATCCTGATAATCAAAAGGAAGCCTTTATGCATGCTATAGAAGTTCTTCGGACGAAGCATGGAGCAAACATATCACCGAAATTCTGGTACTTCTTTCGCACTCAGATACTCTCGAAAGTAAAGGCTAAAAAAAAGGACAACAGCCCTTCGTTATTCAAATAAAATTGCTATCTTTGCATAAGCATCGTGTCGCAGACGATGAGCAGAAATTTAACACCCCGGATGAGTAGTGCAGAGCTGCGACCTCTGTATGAAAATTCGGGGATTGTTTTTTTAAAGATGGAAGAAATTTGGAAAGACGTTGAAGGATGGGGCGGCAAATATCAAATAAGCACGATGGGCCGCGTAGGCTCTTTTGCGAGAGGAACATCTATGCATATTCTTAGCCAATTTAAGGACAAAGACGGGTATATGATGTGTCTCTTGTCAAGTGGCGGGAAGAGATATGTAAAAAAAGTTCATCGGTTGGTGGCCATTGCTTTCATTCCTAATCCCAATAAATTCCCGCAAATAAACCACAAGGACGAGAATAAAGCAAATAACTTCGTCGACAATTTAGAGTGGTGCGACTGCAAGTATAATTCTAATTATGGAACTCACAGAGACAAACTGAGTGAGTATGCGATGTTTCGCGGTTGGAAGCTTCGACCCGTTAGGCAATATGATAAGAGCGGATTGTTTGTTGCAGAACACATATCCTCAAGGATGGCCGAGAGGGCAACCAATATCCCGCATCAGAACATTGTGCAAGCATGCAAGATACATCATTATACGGCAGGCGGATATATTTGGTGTTACGCCGATGACGCAAAACGACTCAAAGAAATCGAATCATTGCGCGAGGACTCCTCGCCGAAACTGTTTTGATATGAGAGTATTGATAGCATGTGAAGAAAGCCAGGCCGTATGTAAGGCTTTTCGTGCACTCGGACACGAGGCGTACAGTTGTGACATACAAGATTGCAGTGGTGGACATCCAGAATGGCACCTTAAGCAAGATGTTTTGCCGCTAATTAGGGGGGGGGGGCAGAAATGGGATTTGATTATTGCGCACCCTCCATGCACTTATATGAGTAAAGCAGGTGCGCGGTGGATGTATCCGACGGCTGGACATATCTCGCCAGAGCGATATCGGCTGGCGATGGATGCAAAGGCTTTCTTCATGGAGTTTTATAATTGCAATTGCGAGCATGTAGCCATTGAGAATCCTGTCCCGTTGAGAATAGTAGGATTACCGGCGCCATCTCAGTCTATCCAACCCTATGAGTTTGGAGAACCGTACAGCAAAAAGACGCTGCTTTGGCTTAAGGGACTTCCAAAGTTGGTGCCGACGAAGATACTTCAACAGCACACACCCTGGATGCCGTCAAACACAGGCGGGTTTTCTCGCGGACAAGGAGGAAGTCACGGTATAGCGCACGATCCGAGAACCGCATCTAAAACCTTTCAGGGAATTGCAGATGCGATGGCTCATCAATGGTCTGAATATCTATTACAGCCGACACTGTTTTAGGCACGGGATTTGAATAAAGGAGCAGAAAAATAAGGATATGATTATTTCAGAACAAATCGGACATCTAGTCGGTTTTCAATACAACAAAGAAGACGGATTCCAATTCCAAGTAGACGCGTACCCTGTTGGCATAAATGGGGTCTGGCAAAGTTTTTATTTTCCATTCAATCGGAATAGGCCAAAATCTTTTGATCTCGACGAATTCCGTGGAAAGAGAGTGAAGATAACTGTAGAAATGGAGGAGGAATAGGCGTATGAACACAGATTGGTTTAGATTAGCCGAGAGTTACACAATGCACCTCGACTTTAGTTACTGCAAGACATGCGACTGGATGTTGCATATATGGAAGAAAGGATGCGGCGCGGACGGAGAAGATTTGCTAATCTTCAACGACCAGGATTGCGACCCTAACCTTTTACTTGCAAAGGGGGAGGTTGCATTGAAGGAGTGGCTCCTGGAGAACAATGGTGGGTATTAAGAAAAGCGAATACGAGAAATGAAGATTAACAGAGACCCGAAAATAGCAGTGCTTAATGATATTCTTTCGCACATTCAAAGTAAGAAAATGGAAGCAATTAAAGATGGAGAAGATTGTGCGCGTGATGCCTATGAGCACATGTACCGATTCGTCGTTGATATTTATTGCAAAAGAGTCGCCGAGTGGAAGCGGATGCATCCGATAAGCACGCTGATTATGAACATAAGACACAAAAGAAGATTAAATCGGTTCCGTGAACTGACCGCAGAAATTAGGGGGACATGGGTATGAAACCAGGAGACAAGGTGTGGGTGTTCCAAGTCAACCCACAAGAAATAGTTGAAGGTGTGTGTGTAGATGTTGTTCGATATGGACGCAAGACTTATGTCGCTATTGGATATATAACTCCAAGCGGAGCTATTATCCGTAGTGGCGGGAATATCCTCGGCAAAGACTGCTTCCCCACCCGCGAGGCGCTGTGCGAGCATTACAGGAAAATATTTGAATGATATGGAAATTGTTAGACCAGGATACGACACGTCTACGCTGCACAGATGCGATGTTTGCTGTTGCGAATTTAGGTATCTTCCGGGCGAGGTCGAGACAGAGCAGCATTTGCTTTATAATGTACCGGAAGAGGTTCGTGACTATAATGGTGGTCGCTACCAAGCTTGTGGTGTCAAATATATGCGGTTTGTTACATGCCCGTGCTGTAAGACTAAATGCTACATTGACAAAGAATAATACGCCATGCAGATTGCAATAGCGAAAGAATACATAGGTCTGACCGACCGCGACCATGAAGAGGCGCTTGAATGGTGCAAAGCTTGCATCCAAAGGCGCATTGACCACGATCATCTCCAGGGTCAAGTGGATTGGAATGACCTTATTGTGAAAGACGAGGAAGTTGGAGACTACAAGGGATTGGGATATTATCGTATGGAGTGCCGACTTCCACTAAAAGAACTATTTTGATATGCCGATCATTGAGACCCCTCCGCAGCCGAAGAAGCGCGGCCATTCCATGCCGGAGGGTAAAATCCAGGCGGCTTGCTACGAGTATTTCTGGAACAACTATCCGCAGTATCGAGGACTTTATTTTGCAGTCCCTAACGAGAACACTAGGGCTGACTCGAATGCGATCACTGGTGCGATCACTGGTGCAATCAGAAGGTCTATGGGAGTCTATCACGGAGTGTCAGATACACTTATGCTTATCCCTCGCCATGGATTTCACGGTTTGTGCATCGAGTACAAAGACGAGGATGGAAGACAGTCTTCTCACCAAGTCGCCTGGCAGAAACTTGTAGAGTCTCAGGGGTACAAGTATTGCTTGTGCCGTAGTTTGGCACAATTCAAGAAAATCTTAAATGAATGGTTTAATGATTAGGGCTGACACAGAAGAAAAGCGGAAGCACATTGACGCTATTTTAGGAGACATTTATCACGACCAGCCATACGATCTTGACGAAGAATTCAACGATGTTACACAGTACGAACGGGTCTATATTGACGGGGAAATATCGTACGATATGATGGCTGATATCGTCGACTATTTACGCTCTTGCAATCCGGAAGAAAAGTAGTATATTTGCACTATGGCCAAGAGTCTAATACCGCTTCGCCCGAGTGCTATTGTCTCGGGACTCACACAGGACGAACAGTCCGCATTGACTTGGTTTGTCATTTCCGGATGTTCCAGGAAGGATGCTTTTGTAACTTTTGCTAGGCCGGACATGCTTGCGTCAAAAGCGAAGGCCGCGATTGATGATTATGTGAAGCAGTTCTTCTCCAGAAAGGAGTGCATTGCTTATATCGAAGCATACAGGCAGACGCTTGACAATTTCTTGAATCAGAAGAAGGAAGAAGCAAAGGTGTCCGGATCGTTGGAGGAAAGGAAGGCGAAGGCGAAGACCAAGTTGGTTGAGTTTGCGATGAGCCTGGCGGACAATATCGAAAGCGCTGACGATCCAGAGTTCGTCCTCAAGATGGCCGACAAAGCCGGACTACTTGACGGCGATGAGGAGGTCGAGGTTAAGCCTCAGCGTTTTTTGGGCGTCCGTTGTAGCGAGTGCGCTTACAGAAAATTTGTAGAAGAAAACTGCGAAGAGGTTCCGGATGGCACGGAAGTTGAAGAACAATCAGAAAAAGAAGAATAATGGAATTCAAAGGAAGAGTAACGGCTGTCATGCCGATTGAAAGAGGTGTTGGTCAAAGAGGACCATGGGCCCGTGCGACCATCGTTTTGGAATATGAATCCGGTCAGTATCCGAAGAGTATCGCACTCCAGAACTCGAAAGACGCTGAGAATTTCGCACGGATTCGGGTCGGAGACACTGGAACATTCAAGGTTGATTTCAAGACGCGTGAATACAACGGAAAGGTCTATACAGACATCAAATGTTGGTCCTGGAACATCGACCAGGCATCGCAGCCTCAGCAGACCGTCAACTATAACGGCGGTCCGATTTAGAACCTACCAGCTTTGCTTAACTATATATGGAAGAGCGCCCCAATTTGGAGCGCTCTATTTTATTTATTCCTCGGCTGATTCTCTGCCTGGTTCGTCACATTCGGGACATTCGGGTCATTGGTCTGCGTTGTCGTCTTATATTTCGCGTCCAGAGCCTTTTCCTCCTCCTTCTCCTTCATGATCTGCTCTGCGTCGCCCAGATGACTGTTCCCGATATCGGACATCGTCGCCTTGCGGGACTTCACACCGGCATAATACTGATCGAGCTCCATCTTGATTCTCTCGGACTCATTCTGGGGAATCCAGATATTCTGGCCGCAAGAGATTTTCAAATCTCCATAGGTCATGATGTTTCCCTCGGCCTTTCCGACAAGGCGCTTGAATACCTCGACGAGCTGCCGGACCGGTTTCGCATAGAACTTCCACCTATTCTTGCACCACTGGATGTCAGGCGCGAACATGATTTTGATGGTCGTGCTACTATCTGCTCCCTGGCGAATATCAACCGGCTCGACCAACGCGGAAAGTGAGCCACGGAGGATGTTGTTCCAAAGCGTGTTCAGATTCAGTGTCGCAATATTGGACGCATCCGGTGGAGCCAGGTACTTACCGTCAGCATGTGCCAGCGAGTCTGCTGTTCCTCTTACGCCGATGGTCTTGCCATTAATCTTAGAAGGTGGAAGCGTCGTGATCTTCTCGCTCTTAAGGAAAAGAATGGGGAACGCGCTTGTCTTGACCTCCTCGGACACATATGAGAGTGCTTTTTCGAATTTTTCTATGCTGCCCTGGACTGGTCCGGTTGCGATGTCAGGCACACGGAAATAAACTACCTGCAGGATGTCATTCCCAATCTGCGCTTCCTTTCTGGAAATCATCTTGTACCCGTCCTCGGACACTTCGCTGAAGCTAGTGTTGTTTTTGATGATTCGAAGCACCTTATCAATCCAGGCTTTTCCATTTTCTTCATCGGTGTCTACTTTTACCCAGGTCTCGCGGTACTTCACCGTGAAGACATCGACAGCGGGCTTTCCGTTGAGAGTGTATGACCTGTATAATGTTGGCTTTCCATCGTCATCTACACCCGGATATAGGGTGTCTCCTTTTTCGTAGGAAAAGACCTCGTAATTGATGGTGTTACCGTCATACCACCAATACAGGGCGGAGTCTCCAGTGCGTTCGCAATACCCGACGGCTTCGCACCATGCATCCCAGAATCCGGCATAGTCCATCCAAGACTCTACCTTCTGAAACGCTTCCTCATTCTCTTTCGATTCGCTGGCCACCCAGAAGTTATCGCCGGTCAAATGAGCCACCTTCTTGGAAACAATCATTTCCTGGATGGCCAGAGCCACCGTCTCGACTTCGTCGTATCCGTCAAGAACCCACTTCTTTTTTCCGGTCTTCGGATCAGTTTCGTCGGTCTGCTTGTAAATCGGCCTCTGGCTCATATACTTCGAACTGATCTTGTGCGCTTCCGGGCAAAGCTCGTTAAGGAAGTTATCCTGGGTAAGGTTTACATACCCAACTCCAAATCCTGCAGTTCTCGGAATTCTGTATCCAGGATTTCCTCCCAACGGCGGATACATGCCGGCGCTATCGGGTGTAACTCTTCGTACCCAATAGTCTTTCTTTAAATGTTCACTGATGTTCATCGGTTAAAATCGCGATTTTATATTATACCCAGACTACATTACCAGCGCGTCCGCCAGAATAGTCTATAAACAACTCATCGTATGCGTCATCTGGCACCTCTGGGGCCGGCTGCTTTTTGGGACGGGCGTCGAGCTCCCATAAGGATCGAAGGCATATCGTATCCCACAAGTCCGGGGAATTCTTTTGGTGCCGTGCCTTATACTCGTCTTTTGAAAGATAGTAGATACGCTTGTTTTTTGTGGTTGTTACAAACAAGTCAATACCATCAAATAGGATATCTCTGAGGCTTCGTAGTTCTCCGTTCTTTCCATAAGGAATTTTATCGCTCAAATCCATGCTTGTGCTTATCTGTCCGGTCTCAATCAAGACGGCCATCTTTCCCATAAGCTGGCTACGAAGGTTGAAATATTGTTCAAAAGTAACGGGGTTTCCGTTTTCGTCATATTCCTGCATGGCGGTCTTGTTGGCCGTTACCGGGTTCGCGTTAATGTAGTCCTTGAGGAAGAAACCCATTCCTGTGGCATCAAACGCAAAATTCTTCAGTGGAACTCCATATTTTGCTAGAGTCCCCTCAATCCATGGGACGATAGCCTTCATGTCTCCAACATATGTTTCAATAGCGACCCATCGAAGCCCTTTCCATATTACCATTTGACAAGCATCTGGTTTTTTCGACGACGCGGACCCGGAGATATCCATCGTTGCGTACATGTTCTCGTCGTCGTTGATAGGGTTGCTCGTGAAGTCGAGAATCATTTGCTTCGTAATGGACGAGCGCTCATTCTCTACTGGACCAAAGTACGCTCCCTTCAGCACATTCCTCTGTGTCTTACCTACAGCATGGAGGTTTGCGACAGATCCACCTCCGGTCGCAGCGACAAGCTTTCTGTTGTCTGCGGCCTCTCCGGTAAACATTGTGAAGGACTTTACCATGTCGGTTTCCGTGAGTCCTGCGGCACGGTCTGCATCCGAAAGCTTGATTCCAGCTGCCTTTGCGACCTCTTCCGGAGTGTCGCCTACAATCACGTCGTTAACATCGTCCCCGGCAAAATACATGTACTTTGTTACTCCATTCATGTCCGGATAGATGTAATATGTGTCGGGATTGATATAGCCGGCAAGTAGGAGGAGAGCTGTTGTCCAATGCGTAAACTCCGGGTTAAATGACATCGCTATCTGCGGCTTCATACCGGATGAGTCTCTGTTTCGCGACATCCAATAAGTAAACATCTTGAATGTCATAGCTGTTCCTTCGTCGACTTGGATAAGGCTTGCCTGGTTTTTCTTCGCGAGTTCCTTGAAATCTTCCCACTCGGTCGGGTTTTCGACATTAAAGTTGCTGTGAATAAGCTGGACTGCAGAATTGTATTTGGGCCATGCGAATGTCGGCGAATCGCTCGAGTTTACCTCGCAGTCTGCAAAGTTTCCAAGCAGCTCCATCGCATCTCTGTAAATAGATGTACCCTTCTTTGAGTCAGCGAGCCTCATTGAAATAAAACGACCAGCAAAACCAGGCTTGTCCATTCCGTAAAGGAACTTCATGAGCATCGCGTATGTATTGTGCGTAACAATGAAATCATTCGTTACGTACAAATGATCGTCGTTAGAAACCAGTAAGCATCTGCATCTCTTTTTACCTACATACTCATACGATTCCAAGTGGCGTAAAGCCTCGTATCCTGTTCCGACCTTGCACCTTCCGGCATTCGCTTTTTTTCTTTCAAGGCCAAATAGTTCTGAGGCATCATTTGATATAATTCTCACCCTATAAGCGACACTATACTTCTTTTCTCCGTTGTAGACACAAGATGTTTTCTTTTGGATAATTCTGGCGACATATCCGAGTCCCCTACATAGGCGCTGAACATCTTTTGCTAGTTGTTTGCTGATTGAACAGTATTCGACACTTCCCGTTTTGCGCATGCAGTGGCCATCCGCATCGAGCAAGCCGTTAAGAAGAGAAAGCCTATCTGAAACGCTATAGAAAAAACACTCTTCTGGAAGTGATTTAGAACCCGCCTTGTGTCCAAAAATCCCAAGAGTTCTTGTCGCATCCAGAATATCTCGTCCGTGAATAGTGTAACCGAATTTATCGCTTTTCATTTTTGTTACGCTATACCCCTCGCTCTCAATTCTTTTAACGCAGTAATCGTCGTCCGTATAAACCCTGACCGGGGAACTAACGAGACAACCATCAGCAACAAGTTGACCTAGAGTATACGGTCCGATTGCCGGAACTATTTCCTTTCCATAATGTACCGCAGCGCATGTTGGGAAGCTAATCTTTCTCACCGCGCCGTATTTATCCGCTCTTTCGTCAAAAGATTTAATGATGTCTTTTGTCGTTTCTACGGACCATGTCGATTTTTTCTTAACCAGAGACTTCCTTACATACCATAAATGTTCAAGTCCAGACTCCACAATTCCACCGTCAATCATATTAAAGCGATAGACATCTTTTATGCCCTGCTCGAATATAGCCGTTACTCGCTGCGGCTTTCCATCTGCACCACAAATTGTATCGCCCACTGATATGCTCCCCATCTTAACAAATCCGGACGGAGTAAGTACATCCGCGTCATAAGGCTGCTCCTTCCCCATAGTTGCGGCGCCGCAAAGAAAGATGATGTTGCTATCGCACTGAAGGAAATTTTCTTGCAAGCCTGGCTGTGGAATGAAGTCTACCTTCTCTCGCAAAGTGAAGTCGCCGACTTTATCCCAACCTTTGTCCTTTGCGGTCGGGAGTTTTCTTTCCACATGTTTGTACAGCGGAGGAAAGTTTGCGTCTTTGTTTACGAGTCGAAACATACACCGCAAAGATACGAAAAAGGGGCGATTATTAGCAAATTCCATGCCCAACTTTTGTTTCTTTCAACTTTTTTGATATATTTGCGGCAAGAATTCAATTCTAACCTTCTATATATGAAAAAGAAAATTGCAGAAGCGCTTAAGACGAAGTATAAAAGCTTTGGATTGAGCAACGAGGCTTGGGACCGGATCGCCTCAGCAAAAGAAGAGACAGTCACCAAAGAAGAAGAAATCGCCGACGCTATTGCCAATGTGGAGACGATGAATCTTATCGCCCAGGAGTTGCAGAAGATGCGCGACTCGGAGATCCAGAAACGGACCGACCTGCAGCGCGTTCACGACGACTACAAGGCGAAACATCCCGAAAAGCAAGAGGAAGGGGAAGAAGGGAAAGGCGGTGAAGAACAGAAACCCGACATCGCAAAGATTGTCGCGGATGCTGTCGCCGCAGCCGTAAAGCCCGTCCAGGATGCTTTCGAGACATTCAAGTCGCAGACTTCCGCGAAGGAAGCGAAGACTCTGGCGAAGGACACCTTCTACGCGAACAAGTGGACAACGAAGTTCAAGGACGAGGCAGACGACGCTTGGGAACGCGCATCCGAGCTGAACGAAGCGAAGGGTGGCAACATGACCGCCGAGGAACTTTCCAACAAGGCCATGGAGTATTTCAAGGTTTACACCAACAGAAAGGGCACGGATGTGTCCAAGCCTTTCGAGTCGGAAGGAGAAAAAGGTGGGAACTTCGATTTCTCTTCCCAGGTCAAGTACCTCGAAGGCGAAGGTCTTCTGCCTCCCGAAGAAAAGAAGTAAGTTTAACCAAAAAGTTGTGACCAATGAAAAACTACGGTAACTCTTTCAACAATGACAGCCAGAATTTCGCTGCCGGAAAGGTTCCCATTTGGCTCCATGCTGACGAGTTCTATCCGGCTGGCTGCACCCTGAACAGTCAGACCCAGGGTACGACCATCCCAGCCGGCTCTGTCGTGTATGTCCCGAAGATGGGTGGTGAGGCCACTGTCCTCGCTGCCGACGCCGCCGCTCCCGAGACCGGTGTCACTGGCCTCCTCTATGAGGATGTCTACATCGGAAATGTCGGCGCGACCGGCACAATCGTCACCAAGGGGCAGGTGCTCGCCAAGCGCATCCCGTCCATTTCCGCAGCCGTCAAGGCTCTTCTCCCTGGTATCACTTTCGTAAACGAGTAGAACTATGAATCAGTATTTTGGACTTGACACTCTGATGGCCTCCAACGGCATCACTTCGTCCGACGCCTTCATGGCGTACTACCTGCAGGTTCTCTCTCGTCGCGAGAGCCAGAATCTGAACGAAATCGGTTTCGAAGAGTGGGACACCCCGCAGATCGACTTCGACTACAAGATGCTTGAGGTCGAAGACCAGATCAAGGTGATGGCGACCTATGTCGACCTCAACTCCGATCCGATTCCTCTCGGAACCAAGGGCTTCAACACCCTGAGCGGTTCCATCCCTCGCCAGAAGGCTCGCTGGGAGCTTGGTGAAAACGACTACCGCAAGGAGCTGATCACCCTGCAGAACATCCAGGTGTCCGCCACCTTCATGAACCAGTCTCCCGCTGACGGCATCAAGAACTACCTCGCCAAGCTTCTCTTCGGCGGTCTGTCCGAGATTCAGGACGCCCACATCGGCTCCATCTCCTACCAGGTCGGCCAGATGAAGTCTGCTGGTGCTGTCACTTTGACCAACACCAACAACCCTCGCGGTATCCAGAACATCACCTTCAGCGCCCAGATCCCCCAGGCCAACATCACCACGCTGACCAACGCGAAGAAATGGTTCACCACCGACGCCAAGACCGCTGAAGGTTCGGCGTCCGATCCGGTCAATGACCTCAAGAAGATGGTTCGCGACGCGAAGGAAGTGTACGACTCTGTGACCGTCGAGGTGAACGAGTCCTCCTTCTTCGAGGACATGAAGCACAGCAAGTGGAAGATCGCCCTGGGCTACCAGATGACTCCTTCCCTGCGTGTCTCCGCCGGCATGACCGCGGAGGCTCAGGCGACCGCCGCTGCTATCGCCGACACCGCTTCTGACGACGCCATCAAAGCCGCTTTCAAGGCCATTATCGGCGCCGACGAGGTCCTGTACAGCAAGACCCGCTGTGGTGTCGAGGTGTGGGATGACACTCAGAAGAAGCTCGTGCGAAACAAGCTCTGGGCCTTCAACAAGAACACCTATCTGGTGCGTCCTTCCGGCAAGGTCGGCATCAAGAAGAATGTCGTTCCGCTCCGTCCGGACCCGAGCGCGATCAGCGCGACGATCTTCGGAGGTCACGGCATCATCGAGTACCGGTACGATGCCCGCACCAAGTATCAGGACTGGGTTTCCGAACTCACCGTGCTGTGCGTTCCTACCCGTCCTCGTGACATGTTTATCCTTCATACGATTTAGTTATGACTGTCGAAGAGTATCTGCGTAGTTTGGTCTCTGGTCTCGATCTCCAGGACACGGTTGTCGCCCGCGCCGCTAGAAGTCCCATCGAGGTAAAACTCGAGCGACTGGAAATCGACGAGGATATCGACGACTATGACGAGGACGAAGAGTTCCAGAAACGGCTGGACTATGCCTCTTCGACAATCTACTATTCGGTGCTGGGAGTTTTCGCCGGCGGCGGTTATTCCGAACAGGTCGGAGATGTACGCGCCTCTCGGGGCGGATACACCATTACGATGGCGGACAGAGCTCGCTTCAAAGCAATGGGCGATGCCCTCCGCCTCAAATGGGGCTTCGATGTTGAAGAGGACGACTCCTCAAGCGAGATGTACGACGCGAGTTCTTTGAGAAGAAATGCAGTTTATTGAGTTTCGCGACACTTGCGTTATCTCAAGGGATAACGGCGGAAGGGATGAGTGGGATAATCCCGTCAACCCGGAGATAATCTATGAAGGCCCTTGCCTTTACGAGGAGGGCGGAACAGGGTACTCCAGGACTTTTGTGACGAGAAATCCTCTTATCTTCATCCCCGGCGTTGATGTCCAGGTGCGGATAAACGATTCGGTAGAAGTGACCACCGAGTTCGGACGGGTAATCAAATCCGTAAGCCGCATTGTTAGGGACATCAACATGCCCTGGAGGACCAATGTTAAGCTGACTCGAATTGAACTGAAACAAGCACAAGGAGACTAGGATGGCAAGGTACGGCAGACAAGTAGACTGGAAAAAATCCGTGATAGGCTTTACGTATGCGCTTGGCTATGCCGGCGAACATCTGACTAACTGGGCCAAGATGTGGATGTCAGAAGCCGTCCAGGACTCTCTGTCTCAGATTGACGCAGACTGGGATAGGCACACGGAAGCAAAGAGCAAAACCGGGAAGAGAATGTCTTTCGGCGGATCCCATTTCTATCCGTGGTACTCCGGTAACCTTCACGATAGCGTTGCAGGCATTGTCTCGGACAGGCACAGAACTGTTGCCATCCATTATATGCCTGAAGACGCGGATGGGGTACAGACTTACGAAGGGATGCCTATTGTTGGTGCTGAGTGGGCTATTCGCGAAGCTCAGAATATGCAGCGAGTCCTGCATTTTTATCCCGGGGTGGCAGCCACAGTCGTCGTGGGAGTCCCATACGCAGATAAGGTTGACCAGATGCCGGAACATGCAGGATATAAGCGAGAACTAGCCAAACGGTTCGCGTCGAATGTGGAAGATTACTTCACAAAGCGTGCCGGAGGATATCGCTCTCGTGTGTTTGTTGCTGACAAGAAGAAGAAATGATCAAACCTTCCTCCATAGAACCAGATGTTGAACTGCGGGATATCCTGCAGGCACTGAACATCCATGTGGAGACTGTAAACGGCTCCCAGGAGAAAGTGGATGTCTATGGCGACTGGGAACGGTCTACCAATGACCTCCCTACCGACTTCATCGTTGTGTACAAGAACGGTACTATCGGTGGTGTCGGAATGGATGTGGACTATGCGAGTGGTTACATCATGGTCAGTCTGTACTCAAAGATGAATGACGATGGCTCTGTCAAGAAGAATCGTACGAAGAAACTGCTGAGTCAAATCGACGAAATATTCATAGAGCGCATAAAAGATCCTGAGACTAATCAGGTGACGGAGCACTACAAAAACCTCGTTACCGACAAATATGTCTACAAATACGACGCCCCGCGATTCATAACTCCCACGACACCGAATCAAACATCGGGATATTCAGTCACCACACTTAACCTTATGTGGCATACAAGAAACAATTTTAACTCTGAATAACTATGGCAATTGCAAAATTCGAAAATGCTCAGAAGCTGTTCGCAGGACAGGGCGACCTGGTAATCTTCGACGAAATCGCCGACTACGCTGGAGCAACGCTTTCCAGCCTTACCGGTCCTAAGTCTCTGGGTCAGATTGTCCAGGACTCCACCACATGGGAAGGCGAGGACATCTCCACCGACGAAATCCTCGACGAGCAGGGTAACCTCATCACGGCCCGCGTTACCGCTGGTACGCTCGGTTTCTCCTTCGATATTGCCTCCACCTCCCCCGCGATGGTGAAGACTTTCCTGAAGGGTGTGGACATCACCGGTACCTCCCTTTCCGGTCTTTTCTGGGATGGCGACACCGCTGACAACACCGTCACCGCTGTCGGATTCGGCACCGCTCTCCCTGTGATGACCCGTCCGATCGGCATCCTGAACGATGAGCTGAACCGCGCCTGGATTTATCCGAAGGCGAAGATCACCGCCAACCTGACGCTGGCGGACGGCCTGTGGCGCATCCACGCTGTTGTCCTCGCCGAGAATGTGGACAACCGCAACGACCAGGGCCAGACCGTCCTTGCGACTGGTATGATCGTGGAGAAGTAAACACCTAAACCAAATTTTTCTCCTGGGGCGGGCCTTGCGCCCGTCCCTTTTTTTTAGATATGGAAAAATCCGCAAGTGAAAGATTTCTTAACGGCGCGTATGAGACGATTACGGGGGCGCCATGCACGGTCGTGATTGGCCGGAGGAAATACAAGGTCCGGCAGGTTGCCCAAGCCGTAAAAGAGAAGATTGCGCTTCTAGAACAAGAGGCGCAAGTCCTTGAAGCAAAAGGCAAGCAGGGCGTGTCGCAGAAGGAAGCAAAAAAGATCACGCGAAAACTGTTTTCTCTGCATTCCAAGAAGGCAGCGTATTACTTGCTCGGGAACTGGGCCTTATTCGTCCCTGGGCTTTGGTGGCTAAAATGGCACATCCTTCAGCTCCGTGGAAACGAGACGACATTCAGAATCAACGAAGCGGGAGTCGTTAGCGCAGACTTGGGTTTTTCCAAGGCCAACTGGGATATCTCAAAGCAGGAACGCGAGCTTTATATGAGACCGGTTGGCGACGCCGCCAGGCAAACGCTAGAGCGGCTGGAAAGCGTAATGAATATGTTGGAAGAGGACGCTTTGGGGATAAAGGAGGAAAACAAATAGGAAGCGCATTCCTATCTTCCGAGCATAACGAAAGGATCAAGCATATTTACGGAAACTTCGGTTTCTGGTCGTGGTTCAGGTACTGGTATGTCGATTCCGCGAATTATGTAACAATGTTGTTACTTGACAAGAGTTACTTTGACTACGATTATGAAAAGACAGAGCGGGAAGAAATCATTAAGTGGGAAGATACTGTGCGCTCGGATGATGAAATCCGCGACATCATGGCTGGCTTCGGAATCGGAGTGAAACGAAAGAAGAAGCCAGAAACTTTGGAAGAAATTCAAAACCACATCATAAAACAAGAAAGTTATGGCAGTTGAGATACCGGTAGTCGTTGATATTGAAAAAGCATTTAACGATGCAGCGACGCGAGTTGGAACAGCAATTCGTCCGCTTAAGCAAGAGATTAATAGGCAGACGGCGGACTTGGTTATAAATGTTGCGTCGGAAGGAGAGCTTCCAAACCTCCAAAGGGTATCTACGATTCTCAAGACAGTAAGAGATGTATATGGAGACATAAACTTTGCTTCTGAGCATCTAAACAATGCAATCAGGGAAGCAAAGACCCGTTATGACGAACTATATGTATCCCAAGCAAAGGGGAAAACTCTTTCTCTTGCGAAGCTTGAAGAAATGGAGGCGCTGAGGAACGCCATCGTCCTTTTAGAGTCCGAAGCAAATCTTCGCACAAAGGGTTCCAGGCTGGCTTCTGAGGAGGCTCAAAGACAACTTGCTGTGGTAGATGCGATTGATAAGGGGAATTATGCTCTTGAAAGAGAGACAAAAACGATGGACGACCTCAGCGATAAGATATCTTCACTTCGAGGAAAGTTGCAAAATATTGACCCGAAAAGTAAAGAGTGGGGTCAAACTGCGAAGGAAATAGAGAAGGCAACAAAAGAGTTGTCGAAATACGAGCAGAAGCTTCGCGGATTGTCTAAGCCAGGAAGTATAGATCGTATTCGAGAAGAAATGTCGAAACTTGAATCCCAATGGAACGCGATGAGCAAAAGGGTTAAGTTCGACGAAAACGGAAACTTGTCAAAGTCGGCGCAACGGCTTGTTGATAAATTCAAGGCTCTTACTGCAGAGTCTGAGAAGTACGGCCAGTCTTTGTCGGCTACCGCTGCAAAAGCAAAGCCTGCGGTCGAGTCTACGACTGCCGCAATGAAATCACAGTCAACAGTGCTCCGCCAACTTACATCTATGGCCTCGATGTACATTTCCGTGTTTGGTTTGTTTCGCTTCGCCAAGCAACTTAGAGATGTAACCGGAGAGTTAGAATACCAGCGCGTAGCTCTTGGCCGTCTCATTCAGGACGAGCAATACGGAGCCGCCTTATTCGAAAGAATTAAAGATGCGGCCCAGCAGTCTCCGTTCCGTATTACGCAGCTTGTTACATACACGAAGCAACTTGCCGCATACCGTATTGAGCAGGAAAACTTGTTTGATACGACAATGCGCCTTGCGGATATCTCTGCTGGACTTGGTGTTGAGATGAACCGACTTATTCTTGCCTATGGCCAGGTCCGAGCAGCATCCGTGTTACGCGGACAGGAATTGCGTCAGTTTACCGAGGCCGGCATCCCGCTTGTGGATTTGTTAGCAGAAAAGATGGGTGAATTAAACAAAACCACATACACAACCGCTGATGTATTCAAACTTATATCTGAAAGAGCCGTACCGTTCTCCGCTATCGCTGATATTTTCGAGGACCTTACAGATAAGGGCGGCATGTTTTACAAGATGCAGGAGAAGCAGGCGGAGACGATTAAGGGTAAGTGGGAAAAACTTAAGGACGCATTTGATGTGGGTCTTCAGGCTGCAGGAGAAACACAGACATTTGCCTGGCAGAACCAGTTGGCGCTGGATATTCTTACTGTTTTAGCGAAAAACATCCGTATCGTCCCGAAACTTATCGAGTCAATCGGATTCGCGTGGGTTACATATAGCGCTGCTGCCGCTGTAGCAAATTTGCGGAATAAGCAAGTTGCGAAATCGGCAATTGAAGTTATGACGGCGAAGCAACTCATGGGCGCCGGCGTCAGTAAAGCTTCTATTCGCCTGCTAGGTTATGAAAGAACGACAAGGCTAGTGGCAAAGGCTAACGCGGCTTTGGCTGCGTCAAACGGAATTTTGTCAAGGACTTTTGCTAAATTGACATTAGCAATGTTGTCCAATCCGTATGCCGCTGTTGCTTCCGCTGTTATTGGCCTAGCGTCTGCATTTGTGTTTTGGAGAAAAGAATCAGCAAACGCGATAACATCTCTTTCTGATTATAAGGTTGCATTAGATAATTTTGCCACCGCAGAAAAGCAGTTTGGGAAGAACGAAAAGTTGATTGACAGATACGAGGAACTCGCATCGAAGACGGAGAGGACAGAGAAAGAAAACAATAAACTTTACGCGACAATCAGCAAATTGCAAGACGCGTTTCCTGGAATGACATCTAAAATTGATGCTCAAACCGAAAGTTTGAAAGAGAATGTTGAAGCGCTGCGAGAAAAAAACAAAGAAGAACTTGCTCAATCAAAAGACGAGGCTAAAAAATCACTTAATGCCGCAATAATTACCAGAAATTCTCTTCAGACTCAACTTGACGAACTTCTTCAACAAAGAGAGGACGCTTACAAAAAGATGAAAGAGCAGGATGCTCTTGTTAATTTCTACGGATATAGCTCACAGAAGAACCTCGACGAGGCTGTCTCGAAGTATAACGAACTTGACCAAAAAGTACAGGAGACAAAAAATAGTATCGCGGACCTCAATAAAACGATTGGTTCTCTAGAAAATTATATTAATCCTAAGGTGGCCGATGAAGCCACAAAAGGGTGGAAAGATCAAGTCAGAGAGTTAAATACTTATAAGACAAGCCTTGGGAGTATTCCGCTATTTACGCCACAAGAGATTGACGACCTTGAATCGGTTTACGACTACTATAAAAAACTAAAGAAACTCTGGACTGATTCAAAAACATCTCTTGAAGGATTAAAGGAGGCTTACGAAAATGCGACGGAGCCGCTAATTAAGGCTAAACTCCTTACTGAAGTCGAGGATGCACAAGCCATGTTCGACGCCATAGAGAGGGCTAGAGAATTCTTTGGTTTTATCTTTAAAAAGTCTTCCGGCGGCGGTTCTCGTCAGACTGATCCATTCGTGACTCGTATGCAGGAGCGAATTAAGTTCATGCAGGACTTCAAGAAGGGGTATGATGATTTAAGTAAGTACATGGCCAGAGCCGGGGCCCTGGAAAAAGAAAGTGGAATTATGCTTGGACGCGGAATGTCGCTTGGAATGTCTGCTGACGAGCAAAGAAGAGCCGCAACCGACCTATCGAAGTGGTACGAAGATATGATTGCCACGGTATCTTCCCGTCTTAAGTCCAAGGGTGTTCGTGGAACATCGGTTACGGCCCTTCTCGGCATCGATACGAGTCGGCGCAGCAAGGATGTCCAGGATCTTCAAAAGTTACTGCAGTCGCTTTGGGACGCAAAGACCGACTTTGATACCTCTCAAATGAAGAAGTCTATCGAGGACGCTCTTAAGAAGTTGTCTGACGAAATTAAGCGTAGCGAGACGGCCAGGAACTTCTACCAGGATATTCTTGGACTTACTGGCGACGAGCAACTTGCCGCTTCTATGAGCGTATCTGTATATGGCGGCATCGGAGACGAGTTTAAGGACAGGATGCAACAGCAGCTGAATGGCGCTTTAGAGTCCCTCAAAGTAGATAAGAGTTTCACTGTCACCGACGACATCGCAAAGGCTTTTTCCGACATGGACTTTAAGAAGATTCTCGCTATAGACGGTCTTCCGGAAGAGGTCGAAAAAGTCGTGAGACAGGCGTATGAGAATTCGCAAAAGTATGACGCGGATCTTCTTAAAAATTTCGCGTCGCTGATTTCAAAGTATGGAGACACTGCGCAAAAGGTTGCGACGATTCGAGCAAAGGCGGAAAACGAAATCAATAAAGTAAAAGACGCGCTTAAATTAAGCCTTGAAAACACAGAGCTTACTCCAGAAGAGAGAAAAGCGTTGCAAGAACGAGCCGACGAGATCATCCGAGCCCTTGAGGGACAAAGAGACCTGGACGAGTTTAAGGCTGGAGAAGATTACATAAAGTTCTTTTCCGAAATCAATGTAATGACCGCAGAGCAAGCGGCTGAAGTAAGAGGAAAACTTCGAGATGCTTACTTGAAGGCTTTTAATGATGGCGCGATATCTGCCGACCAACTTAGAAGAAACCTCCGAGCGGTCGATGAGCAGTTCAAGAAACTGAGTGAGAACACCACATTGTTAGGGTCTTATCTTTCCGGCGGATTTGATGCCGCGAACGAGAAACTTCGTGAATATGCGGATAACATCACAGTTCTTGCGGCAAAGATGCAGTCTGGAAAAGAGTTGGACCAAGCCGAGCAATCTTATGTTTCTCGCATGCTCAAAAGGTTTGGAGGGGACGGTGTAAAGAATGCAAAAAGCTACGGGGATTTGCTTAACGCTTTTTCTAACACTGGTGGACTGAAGGCGGCTGGACAGGCATTAGGAAATATGGGGAAAGGCATGTCCGCAATTGCGTCAAAGGGCGCTGGTGCACTCGCTATTGTCGATGCTATTTTCCAGGCGGTTCACTCGACAATCACGAGTATTCAGCAAATGATTGATGAGCTAAATCGGATGCGTTCGGAAGATAATAAGGTTGGAGAATGGTTCAAATATGTATCCGATTTTGATAAGTACACATATTCCGGCTGGGAAAAGCTAAAGTCTGGAGATGTTATAGGCGCCACAGCTGACGCTGTTAGTTCTTGGATATCTATTTTTAATAACATCCAGGAAGATAAAGTCAAAAGAATAAACGAAGACATCGAGGAGCAAGAAAAGCTACTTGACGACCTACAGTATTCTTACGAAAGACTTGATAAAGTTATACAAAAATCATTTGGCTCTGAATATATCTACAATTATCAAAAGCAGCTAGAAAACCTACAGGCCCAGGCCGACGCTTATAGGAAGCAGGCTGAGCTAGAGAGGGGGAAGGGCAAGTCTGCGGATGAGGATGTCGCTAAAGACTACGAGAAGCAGGCAAGGAACATCGAGGACCAGATTGCCGACATGCGCACCCAGCTTTCTGAGTTCTTCGCAGGGACGGACCTTACCAGCGCTGCCGAGGACTTTGCGAATTCCTGGATCGAGGCATACAAGGAGTTTGGTTCCACGACGGATGCGATGAGCGAGAAGTTCAACGACATGATCCAGAACATGATTACTCGCTCTCTGGCCGCGAAGATTATGCAGGAGATGCTTCAGCAGATCTTCGACCAGATTGACACAATGTCACAGGATGGACTTCTAGCGACCGATGAGATAGCAGCCATCGCCGCCCTGGCCCAGGAGCGGATTCCGCTGATCAACGACGCTATGACGAACTTGATGACAAGCCTTGCTTCTGCTGGCCTGGATGTCCGCGCATCGACTGCAGGATTCCACGGTATAAGCAAGGATATTGCCGGAGCGTCGGAGGAGTCTATTCTTGGACTTGCTGCAGCGATTAATACGCAGAACTTCTACATCTCGTATGTTCCGACAATCAGCGAGAATGTGTCGCAGATTCTGGCGGCGATGACCGGCGGCGTTAGTCCGACGGCTCCTGTCGAGACAACCGAGACCGGCGAGGTCCTGCCGTCTGTTCAGAGAATGGTGTACGATCACCTGCCGAACATGGACGCGAACCTTGCAGAGGTGTTGCGCCTGGTCAGAAGCGTAATAACCACGAAAAACGGAACGACGAACACAAATTATGTCGCGATCAAGTAGTGTGGCACATATTTTGAAAGAATAGAAGCTCAACAATACCTATTCACCTATTTTATAATCTCACAATTTATCTTTTTAATCCTTGCCGCTTGTGAAAGTCGCAAGGATTTCTTATCTTGTCTCCTGGATTAATGGTTAAATACAGTTGTTGTCTAGCGCACCGCTGGTTGCGAAATCCGTGGTGCGTTTTTATTTTTCATATTGTTACATACATCTATTTTTTTTATCTTTGCGGTGTTATGGATACCCTGTGGAAAAAACAATTGCGAAAGGAAGCCTCCGCGCATCATATGTGTGAGGAGAATCGCCACGACCTTGCTGGCGTCGAAACAAAAGGAGATGCCGTCGCCCTTTATAAGAAGACGATTGACTGGGCCCTTGAGGAAGGATACCCGGACCTAGAAACAATCAGAAAGCATTTCTCGGATTGCGAGAATGTTGGTATCTTTGTCGACAGGCATTTTCGGAATGAGGTTCTCAACTCAGAACAGGTCTATGTGTTCCATCACTGTACCGGAACAATCCGAACAGGAATTAACCTGGGAAAGAGGACGATTCCTATGCTGTATTTCGCAAACGGATGCGATATGGATGTCAGAGGCATAGTCGGCTCTGCGATGCAGGTTAGGGTCCCGCTCTACGTCTTTGGTGAGAACCGGATCGGCGCTGAACAGTCCGATGACCTTTTGTGTAAAACCTACAAGTTCGATGTGAAATGATCAAGGTCAGATTGCAGATTGGCGACGGGAATATCGTCGATACCGAGGACGCTTTCGGATTCATTTACCTGGACTCAGATAAAAGGGTTGGCGCTCCATCCAAGGGATTCGAGAAGACATCGTACCCGGAAGAGGAAGGAGAGCACATTCTTCCGAAGACCGTCGATGACGCTTTCGACTACAAGGTGAAGTTCTTCATCCAGGGGGACACTCTCGCTGACGCAAACGCAAAGATCGTCGCATTTAACGCAGCCCTTCACGGTGAGCCTGACACGAATGGACTGAAGGAATACTACCAGGTAACATTCTACAACGACTATAAGCGCCACAAAATCGTTGGGTATCCGAGTGAGATTGCAGAGGCGACCGACTTCTGGCGTGACCGTGACAATGTCGTCAACGATATTGTTGTCGTAGAGTGGAACATCCGAGTGACCAAACCTAGCCTTTGTGACTTTAGCTTATGATTCCGGGAATTGAAGAAATAAATTTCCCGTCCTATGCGACGCTCCACCAGGCAACCGTCCAGTTTGAAGAGATGGGAGAGAGAACCATTTCCACCCAGGTTCGGATTGACGGATCCATCATCCCTGCCTTTGATGGATGGGCCCTTAAATTTCGTAATGAACTTTTTGTTCTTCCCACGCTGAAGCCGCAGGCGTCAAAGGACAATTCCACAAAGAATGCACTTATCGACCTTGTATTTACTTCGGCTCCAATCCATGAGCTGAAGCGCTACTTCTTCGCCGAGATGACGGAGATCGAGCAGGGGACAATCATCATTGACAAATATGTAGCGTCTCTTCGCTTGTCTCTGACAAACTTTGTCGCTGCATTCAACAAGGTCCTTCAGTATTACTTCCCTGACGGTTCTTTCGTAATGAATTTGAATCCGTCGTATGTAGACACTGGAGAGGTGAAGGACTTTGAGATTGATTACCTATACATCTGGGATGTCCTCTTGAAGATTAACGAGGTTTATGGTGTAACCTGGAAGGCCGTGACAAACGAACAAGGCGTGACTGTTATCCGTGTCGGATATGATGCCGGCGTTATTGATGATCATGTCTTTGAGTATGGATTCAACGGTGGCCTTCTTCGATTCGAGCGCCATGTAGAGGACACTGACATTTACAATGTCCTTCTTGGTCGAGGAGGGGAGAAGAACCTTCCGTACCGATATTTCAAGGACACGGACCAGTTCAACCCCATTTGGTCTGCAGACCCGGACGCTATTCCTGAACTGAAGAGTGTCTTTTTTTCCAGGCTCCTTGATAGCAACTTCCGAAAGTATGTCCAGGGTTGGAAAGCGAAGCATTATGGAGACACATACGATGCCGCCCGAGCAGCCACGGACTGGGCATACCAAAAAGGATATACGGACGAGAAATTCGAGCCGGTCGAATATGTAAAAGACGATGAATCCATCGCGCTTTACGGTGTCCGTCAAGGCAAGCTCGATGATAACGATGATATCTTCCCTACAATCCAGGGTGTGTTCCTTGACGGGCAAGGCCGGGCTGACGAAGTTGTGGCCGTCGAAGTTACCGCAGAGGACAGTCCGCAGTCGCAGTGGGATATAGCGACGCAGTTCGAGGGATTTCTAGATGTGGAATCTCATGGAGATCCGGATGTTTTTCGGGACATCGTTGTCTCAGAATACACATTTAATGTTCCAGAAGGTCGTGTCGGACGCATCGAATATGCCTGGTCTGAAAGAGCTACTCCTCGCGGGGTTGGACCAACCGGTATTATTGATACCACAAACACCATAATCACCACAGTCGATCAAAACAATAAAGAGTACGGAATTTCTCGTATCCCAGCCGGAGGACCATATAATGTAAAAGTCTTTTTGAGGGTAAGGAGGATGGATGGGTACGAGCATATCGCAGGCCGATTCGGAATTAAAGATGTCTCCCTTCACTGTACTCCTGCCGACAATATTTCTTATCGCGAAGTCTTCACCATCTGGGTCAAGAACATTTGGGAGTCCACACCAGGCTCCGGTGAAAACGACATCGCTTATGCTCACCGGGTCTGGGATCCGATTTTGGGCGACCGCATCGGAAATTCTGCTGCAGTTCACTTCTCCGATGGGTTCATGTCGCTTTCGAGCGATTACGAGTTCCTTATCCAAAGGATTCCCGAGGTTGACCGATCAAAGACAATCACGACAAAGGACAAAAACGGGAATACAATTACTGTTCAGTCCGAGTGGAAAATCACTCTTGTACGTTCCGATGCTGAGCTGGAGGCAACCGGACTTTACATACCGAACACTGAAACTGGAGGGCTTCCTGCTGCCGGCGACCACTTTTTCTTCACTGGGATCGACATCCCGTTCCAGTATGTCAAATGGGCTGAGGAAAGGCTCACCGAGGAAAAGGAAAAGAAGCTTCCGGAGAACTCGCAGACCAATCCGACTTGGATAATCGGAATGGACAAGGTTCGCGTACATTCGCTGCAGGAGGACGATTATGGTACACTCTTGGCAGACCGGCTTGACGCTGGCGTGCAGGTTTCTATTTCCGATCCGCGATTTACAAGGAACGCACAGAACGAACAGACCGTACTGCAGCTTGGGATTCGGTCCGTTACATTCACCTGGAGCGAACCGTCAAGCGATAGCCCTGGATTGGTTCCTGACATAGAAATTGTCCTGTCTGACAAAATCGTCAGCGAGAAAACTTACGAGAGTGTGAAGGGTGATGTCAATTATATCACCAACAACTACACCACAACCGGCGAGGTAAAGAACATAGTTAAGAAAACCAAATTTGGAATTGGCACAAATATTTCATATCTTGGGCCAGTAATCGGAACGGTCGAAATATAATGGCAATTATAGAAATAAGAGATGTCCTTGACAATGAGACCGGGAAAACAATTTTCCCGAGAACTCATGTCGATGCCGTGATCGGACTGGAGGACTCTTCTTATTTTGAAAAAGTACAGGATGCCGATGACCCAACGAAATTCTCTATTAAGTTAAAGTCGGAGTACACTGGACTTTGGGCTGAAGGTTGGATTGCCGCAGGCGGTGTGGGGACCGGTTCCGGAGGGGGTGGCGGGGCGAGTGCGCTCTATGACCTGGTGGACGTCTCCGTGGATGGGAGGAAACAAGGCGACCTACTGACCTACAATGGAAGCCATTGGGTGAACATGGAGCGGTCTTCCTTGCTCTCCGACTACTACACGAAGTCACAGGTTGATACCCTCCTTTCCAACATCGACCTGGATGGATTGCTTACATCGATTACAACCCAGGAGGATGGGACGCTGGATTTCACCTGGAACAACGGGGATGTCACGAAAGTCGACCTCACACACCGGCACCTGGATCTCGAAAGCGCCATCGCCTCCCTCCGCATCTGGATAGACGACGGGCAGGGAAACCTTACCCTGGATACGACGAAATACTCCAACCTATGGATACCCGGATGGATTGCTGCAGGCGGCGTGGGCACAGAGAGTTCGGGCGGCGTGTCCTTCCTCAAGGAACTCACGGACATTTACCACAACGAGAACGGCATCCTCCGCTCGGACGGGTCCGCCGTACAAAACGGCGATGTCCTTGTCTATGACTCCACCAACGCGATGTGGAGCGCAGCAGCTCAAAGCGGTGGAGGTGGCTCTACGGTTTCATGGGGAACGGAGTCCGGCGGAACAATCCCGCTCACGGTTGACGGAACGACCAAGACGCTCCTTCTCTCCGGCGCTTTGGACGGCTATCTTCCCTTGACGGGCGGTACATTGACTGGCGACCTCCGGCTCAAGAACACCGGGAACTACGGGCTCGCCATCAACTTCGGAGACGGTAATTACGTGTACCTCAAGGAAGCGGACGATGATGTGCTTTCCATATACGCGAAGAACGGCATTTCTCTCTCCGCGAGCGGGGCATCATCCAAGTTTGAATGGGACTCCGACAACAATGCGTGGCACTTCCACGGGAATGTCTATGCCGACGGATGGATGGCTGCTGGCGGTATCGGTAGCGGCTCGTCCGGCGGCTCGAATGTGTCCATCTCCAACCTTCTATCTTCCGGCACTCGCGTTGCGACCATCAAGATTGACGGGACGGACTACGACATCCTTGCTCCGTCCGGTGGCGGAAGCGGTGGCATCGGCACTGTGACATCTGTCGGGCTCTCTGTTCCGACAGGACTATCTGTGTCAGGCTCACCGATAACCACTTCCGGGACGCTCCGTATTTCCCTTGCGAACGGGTACAAGATACCGACTACTGCGGAGCTGGGCAACTTCGTGACCCTTGATACCGCCCAGACTATCACGGGCGCAAAGACCTTCTCTACGAACCCGCTCACCATCGCCTCAAGTAGCGGTATCTCCGTCAATGCATCATCCTACATTGACATTGGGGAGGCGCGGCTCGTGTACGACAGTGTTGCCAATGCACTTCATGTTACGAAACGGACCGGCGGGACGGTTAGTCCTGTCGGACTCTATGCGGACGGGTTCGTGGCCGCCGGCGGGACTGGCTCCGGCAGCAGCGGCCTTGATGACACGGTCACACAAAACTCGTCATACCCTGTTAAATCAAGTGGCATCTATTCCTTCGTTACAGCCCGCAGATGGGTCGGGACGCAGGCGCAGTACGATGCCCTTGGGACATACGACAGTAATGTGGAATACTTGATAACCGAAAGCTAAGATGCCGATAAAAGTAGGGAATACAGGAATAGTGGGCGTTTATCTTGGGAATACCGAGGTAATCAGAAAGTATGTCGGCTCCGTTCTGAAATACCAGAAGCAATCGGAGATGACGGTCGTTCCTATCGGTTTCAAATACGCCTCATCCGCCGGTGACTACGAAACGACGAATGAGACAAGCACCCTCGTCGTGCTCCTGCAGGCCGGAAGGAACATAGGAGACATCACTGGCACTTATACGGACTCTAACCGTGCGTTCTGGAAATCCCAACCCCTTTACATGGGGCGCGGGAATTACGTGGCGGTATTTGGGAAGCAGAGGGGATATGGTGGAAGCGGTTCCACGGGAGTGTATGTGATGACGATGTCGTTCTCGTCTCCAAGCCTTGGAAGTTTCCATACCGCTACCACCACTGTTAATGGCCAGTACGACCACTATGGTGTGCCGCGTGTGAGGACTGCAGCATCAAAGGCCGGGTTCACCACTTTTGATGTTGTTCCCCGGTCCGGGAAAACCGTCAACAAGAAAGTCTATGGTCTTGCCTATGATGTGGTTCGCATCAGCGGCAATACAACATACAGATACGATGAGCAGTGGAATGAGGTGGTCGCTCGCATCCTTGACACTGTTTGCACCACCGACGCGGCGTCCGAAGCGTCCGGGACAATGCTATCCGCCTCGATCTCCGTCCAGAGGAAGCTCTCCGTCCTGGCCATCACCGTCGCGGCAAATTCCGGAGCGTCGGCCAGGCTCGGCGATGTCAAACTCACCTCGAGCGGTAACCTCCTCACCCGCCATGTCATCCTGCAAGAGGGCGAGGATATCCGTTTCTGCCGAATCAATGGACAGCTTGTCGAGGGGACGGCCCTTTCCGACTCAAGGATGTGGGACTACTCGTATCTTCGTGCGATAGACCTTTCGGCAAGCGGAACTACCTATACCTTCTCCGGAAGGAACCTCCGTTTCTTCGACGGGATAGCAAACGACATCGAGGTGACAAACGCAGATGGCACGGTCATCACTCCGACTACCGAAAGCGCCGCGCATGGCACTTTCGCATACTATAATTGCAATTCTTCAAATTCAACGATTAACGTGAGGATACTATGACGCAGATAGCAGTAATGTGCGGCGCTACCTGCGCCATCATAAGGGTCCTCACGACATCTGCGTATTCGTCTGGATCATGGACATTGTACTACAAGCGTAGCGCCGACTCCACGTATTCGTCGGTATCCTTGCAGAGGTACAACAACCTTCACTTCATCAGTTCTTCTTGGTCGGCGGAGGTTTATGACCTTTCAGCGCAGACAACCTATCAGTTCTATGTTGTGGCCGGGAGCGAATCGAACCACATCACGGCGACCACCTGTCCGCTCGGTACGTTCCGATACACCCTCGGCTATGCGGAGGGAACTGACCCGACATCCTACTCGTCGCAGTACACATTCCTGGAAGGACTGCTCGAGGAGTTCAAGACAAAGATGATAGGCATTGGGTTCAACATCAACAGCTTCGATTCGTCTTGGACACCCTCGTTCCTGCTTGATGCTTCTGCAAGTGCAAGCTATACTGAAGACGTGAAAGGGGCCATACACATGAGAACGAGTAACCTCGTTTCCGGGAATGAGCCGCGCATACGATTCACAATCGCTCATGAGTTCCGTCACGCCCTCTTTTTTGATTACAATATGTTTCTTGACTACGCCAGCGATGCGCCGTCGGAGCGTCTCCCACAGACGCAGACCGGGATGGATAACTTCTACAAGATTCTGTCCTTCCACTCATGCAACGGGAATCAGAGGGAAGTGTACGCTTTCTACGGAGAGAACACCGGCGTGGAAAGCCAGACAGTCCAATACCTGTTCACTCTTTTTGAGTTGAAAGCGTTTGCTAAGAACTGCGATAACGCATACATAACCGAATAAATCATGGCACACTCGGCAAATAGGATCTACATAGACACTTCGGTCACGCCACCTATCGGTGTATCCATCGCGGATATACAAGCCATGGTCGGCCTTGCGAAAAACGATATCGGCGCTCTCATTTTGTATGGGTTCATCAATATATGGGCGAAGTACAAGCCGGAATCGCATCCGACCATCAAGCGTCCCCTGACGGAAGACGAGCGCAGAGCGAACCATTGGGGGCTCACCATTCCTGTCGCATTGCACAGTCTTTCACAGATAGTGTCCAATTACACAGCGAACTATGCCTATGCGAGGCCGAAAACCACGACCGATTGGTATCGTTTCTCCGATTGGGTCAAGTGGGATAACGGTTGGGTACATGGGAAAGGCTATCTAAAAACGGCAAAGTGCTTTTACGAAGGGGATGACAAGAGAACGAACTCCTACTCCGGAAGTGCGAACCACTACGTAAATTACGGGGCCAATACCGCTCCTGTTTCTCTTTCCGTTCTTTGGGCTCAAGATATCACGGATGAAATGATTTCTCTGTCTGATCTTGACCTTGGAATCACATCTCTTGCAAATGCATATCTAGGGGTCATCCTTGTGACCGGGACGACATACCGGCTCATCGTATCGGAGACCTCCATCGGAAGCGCATCGCAGTCGATCCTTGACATCCCTGCGAGCATTTTCACGAGCGCAGCAGGCTCCACGTTCACCATCTATCCGATCTTGTCGACGGGGAACGAGAATGCCACCGGTGAGGGCGTTGTAACGGATATGGTCAACTTTGATCTTTTCCCTCTTCCAACCGAACCATACACTTTCCGCGTAGTGGATGCAAACAATACCGTTTCATTTTCAAATGAGACCATCTCCACTTCTCTAAACATAAGGGAACGACAACGTGTTGACTTCTCGGCCCAAGGTCGTTCGTCAGCTGACATTGCCTCGTACACTCAGACCTTTTATGTCAAACTATATGGAAAGACAAGTGCAACGGAGGACACTTGGACACTTATAGACACAAAGACTGTATCGTGGAGCATCTCGCAACAGCAAAGAGTCTATTCTGAGTCCTGGCCTGAACTCACGAATAGGTTTCAGACCGTCAAGGTCGAGATCGAGGATTCCAACAATACGGTAAAACTGTCAGCAACAGCGTCACTATCTTAAACAAGCATACATTATGGTCATCTTTATCATCTTTTTGATTTTAGCATTGGTCGCCGTTGGGGCGTACCTCTTTGCCCGCAGCAAGAGCCACAAACCGGATTCTATGAATGGCGTAACAATCGTCCCGGTTGTATTCTCCGCCAATCAAAACGTCTCCGTGCGGATTGAGTCGCTCGAGTCTTTCATCAAGGATACTTTGCAATATGTGCAAGTTGTATTGTCGGGCATTTCGGAAAGCGGTAGCGACGAAAACATCCGTCTCCTCGTGAAACTATACAAGAAAAAAGCAGACGGCTCTTATGTGTTTTTCACTGAAAGGTATATTGACAAGACGTTCCATGAGAAAAGAGATTGCATAACCGAGGTGTTTCGGTTCCGTTCTTTTGCCGAAGGAATCCGTGTGCGCATTCTCAACGCGAGAGAATCTGTCGAGTCCGATGCATTGACTGAAAATAGGGAGGAAATCGAAAAATGAAGCTCAAACTCTCCACAATCGATCAGCTGGCGGGAATCCTCGCCGGGATCAAGTTTACCAAGATGAAAGACCGGAATGCAAGTCTGACCCTCCTGAAGAACCATCTATTACTCCGGAAGGTCTGTCAGGATGCTCGTGCTGACAAAGAAGAGATCATCCGCAAATTCCAGGAGGACTGGAAGGACGAACTTGCGGCCGAGGAAAAAGACCGTCTGGAGAATAAGTCCATGGTCGAACACTTTGACCTACTGACCGCAAGGAAAGACGCCAACAAGTCCATCCAGGAGATATTCTCCCGCGAGGTGGATATTTCTCTCACCCCCGTCTCCTTGGATGTTTTCACGGATGCTTCCTGGGATGTCACGCTAGATCAGGTTGCGACCCTCAGGGAATGCGGGATCATCGAAGGATAAATGGCGACGAGGACGATATATCCTTATGGCTCTCCTGGAGCCGTGGTGGGCGGGATTGGTTTCATTCTCGTCCAGGCACTCCCGGCGGCATCATCCGCCACTGCGGGGGCGGTATTTCTCGTCCCTGATTCCCAGGACCCCACTATCAAGGATATGTATGTTACCGTCCAGGACGTTAGCGGTGGGTTCGGATGGACGCAGATCGGGACGACGCAGATCAACCTCACCGGCTACGCTACTGAAGAATGGGTTGAAGCGCGGGATGTTGACCTGAGCGCTGAGCAGTATGAGGCCCTCGTCCAGGCAGGGGCGGTGGACCCGAAAAAGAGGTATTTCGTTGATGAGACATGATATACAAGTTCGGCAGAGGTACGGCCGCTATCTACAAAGGGACTATCTCAAAGCAGGCGGCCTATTGGGGGCTCAGGCTCAAGTGGCAGAACGTCCGGTCCTGCTACGGATCCGGTGCGTGGCTAAACGATAGGCCATGGCTGAACAATGACGGATGGAGGAACAATTGACATGGCAAAGACAAGCACGAACAGCATACAGAATCTTGACGAAGATTGGGGCAACGACACTAACGTCAACCTCCCGTTCGACGGCGCGGCGGTGCAGGCGTTCATCAAGTCGTATCTCCGAAAGGTAACGTCGGCGGCTTACTTCGACCCGACGAACTACACGATGTACTTCTTCGCCAGTGAGGAGGACCGGAACAGCTTCATCAACGACCCGTCGCAGACGGGCCTCCCTGTGTTCTCCTGCCCGATGAACTTCTCATCCACGCTCTACCGCGTGGATATCACCAATAACACGGGGACGACGCAGATCAATACGGCGACGAATGCAGGGGCGCTTACCCTCTCTACGACCTTCAGGGTCCAGACCAAGTCCATCACGGACCCTTCCTGGAACGACACCCAGACCGGATGCTATGTGACCGTCCTCATCGACCGCGGGCTGACCGGAACCTATACGCCCATCACGGAAAGAGCCCTGTACGCCGCCGGCTCCACCATATCGCTGGATGTATTCTCGTTCCTGGTTAACGGGACGAACCGAATCAAGTTCCAGTTCGACGCCGAGGATGGTTCCGTCTCGCAGGCGCTCGTCTATACCGTCACCCTCGCGGAACTCTATGTCGAGCTGTTCAATAATACTTGGTATCTTCCCGTCCTGGAAAGTGACAGCGCCACCCATCGCCTGGGCGGATTCAAGATTGCCGGGGCTGGCAGCAAGACGCTGCATCTGTCCTTATTTGGCGCAGATGGTACAAAGGTCGTCGACGATGTCACCGCGTTGATTGGCACGACGAACGCCTATGCCAATACGCCTTATTTCTTCCAGATCGAGAACGGAAGCCCTATCCTGGACCTCGTCACCGGCGTGTACACCGTGCGGGCCCATGTTTCGACCGCTGCATTGGAGTCCGAACCAGTCGAGTACCAGATCATGTTTGTCGCGGCCGAGGATACCGATACGGCAAAGCTTGTATGCATCAACAACGTCGCGGACAAGATCTTCAACTACTCTTCTTCCCCGGTGTGTGCCTATTCGGTCTATGACGGTTCCGCAAGTTACGCAGACCTTACTGTCACCTTCCAGCACAAACACGGAAGCTCTGTCGTAAGCACCGAATCCTCATCCCTGGAAGATGTAGCCACAAGGACCGAACAGACGCTTACGTACGAGGCCCTCTGGCCAGGTATCGAAGGATCTGGATACGCCATCGCATTCTCTATCGAGCTGGGAGCCGCGGCAGCCGGTGCGGAGATCCCGCTTGACAACTCAACCGTCTTCCCGCCCACGACGGGATACGATTTCTACATGCTTGCTGCGAACCGCAATAACGGCCAGTCCAACAAGGAAAAGATTGTCAATGTGGTCGGCGATTCCGAGCTCGCGGCATCCTGGACGGAGGTGGATTTCATGAACGGGATGGACGGTTGGACGACCGACGATAACGGTCGTGCGTGCCTTCGCATCCCGGCCAAGACGAAGGTGATCCTCCCCCATTCGGCATTCAACCTTCTTTCCGGAGATAACTGTACCATCGAACTGTGCTACAAGGTGGCGAATGTCTCCAACTATGACGAAAACGTCATTACAATCTCTCCCAATCCTTCCGCAGCAGGCTTCAGGGGCATCCGGATCAAGCCGAACAACATCACCGTCCACTCTTCCGCGGATACGGACGCATCGAACGATACTCAGAGGGGGACAAATCTGTGCGACGACGAGGTCGTGCACTTTGCCTTGACCATTAATCCGAACTACGAGGGATCGAACAGGCTCGTAAAGGCGTATATCAACGGGAACAAGAACTTCCTCTTCAGCTATGGCAGTTCTACCGACTGGAATGGTTTCAACGGGGATCTGGTAATCGGATCGGACCACTGCGACGTGTTCCTTTATTTCGTCCGTCACTACCCCGTCGCGCTTTCCGATACCGGTATACAGACCAATTATATCAATTCTCTCCAGACTGTCGCGGAGAGGAATGATATGGATGCGAAATTCGCTTCCGTCCTGGACTCCGGCGGCACGAACGTGGACTTCGAGGCTGTCCGGGACAATGGATTCAACTACTTCATTGTCTCCATGGCTGAGGGCAACGGTGTTCCGTCAGCCGCAAACGGCTGGGGTAAGAAGACCACTGGGGGTTCCACTCTCGAGATGCACTTCGGGGCACATCCGGAATGGGACTGGAAGATTGAAGGTGTTGAGACGATGGGACAGGGCACGACATCGATGAATTATTATCGATGGAACGTCCGCTGGCGCATTGATAAGTCCAACGACACGAAGAAGGTGCCTGTTTCCTACGTGACGGAGAGAACGAAGGTGGGAGGCAAGTACCAGTACAGCTGGGGCCCTTCCTCATCCTCAAAGACGGTTGCCTTCGATGGGACTAACCATCCGCCGGTCATGCGGATCACGGCGAAGATCAACCAGGCCTCCTCCATGCAGTCCCATAAGATCGGCGCAACCCGTGCCTATACGGAGCTGCACGATGCGATCGGCTTGCGGAACGAAGCGCAGTCGCTTGCTGATGGCAGCGGCTCAGCACGGCCTGTGGTTGCCGTATACCAGTACCCCGCTTTCGGTTTCGAATACCACAACAATAATGGCGAGGAGTCCTACACCTTCATCGGCCTGTTTACAATCGGCCCCGACAAAGGGGACAAGCCGACCTTCGGCTTCGATGCCGTGAAGAGCTCCCTCATTTCCCTGGAAGGGACCGACCACAACCAGCCCCTTGCCAAGTTCGCTTATCCATGGACCGAAGATGTGAACTTCTTCTACAATGAGGAAGGCCTTGCCATCGACCTGGGGGAAGGTAACTATTTGACGGGGTTGGAAGTCGGCAACTGCCATGGATATGATACGGACAAGGCCTCCGGGCAAGACAGCGTCCGGTCCGTCCTTTCTGGATCGCCTACAAACGAGTTCAAGGATGCCTACAACCTTGTATGGCAGAACTCTACCCTTATCTTCCCGATTACGAGCGATCACCCCTATTATGATTCGGACGTAGCCACTACACTGGCAAATATCAATTCCCATCTCTCCGGAGAATCCTATGCCGAGAATTTCCGCAAAGGGCAGTACAACTCCCGGCTCGGTTATGCCGATATGCAATTCTGGATCGAAGGGGACTCGACCTACACGCTCTACTACTTTGACGAGAAGGAAGCGAAGTATAAGCCGGATATCAGCCTTGCTACACAGAACGGCGTCCCTGCAGGGAACACTGCGGAGGAGAAAAATGAATGGTTCAAGGCAAAAAGGCGGGCACGGTTCATGGCTTCGGCAGCTGAGTATTTCGACCTGGACGACAGCATCTACCACTATGTATTCTGCCTGATCTTCGGCGCCACGGACAATTTCGCCAAGAATTCATACCCGTATAAGATGGCAGCTCTGGCCAGCGGTGGACGTTGGAAGTGGAGACAGGATGATCTGGATACCATTTTCGACATCGACAACTCTGGTCGTGACTCCAAGCCGTACCAGATCGAATTCGAGGACTCCGTGGGCGGTACACCCTACTTTGCCGGCTCCAATTCGGTATTCTGGAATCTCATCCACGAGTGCTACTGGGACGATTACGACAATGGCGCCGGAAGTGGCATTCGCACCATCGGACGCAATGTGATCAGCGCCATGGTACGCCTCTCGTCGGCAAACAACCCGTATGACGGTTTCGTTAAGTACATCGGTCTGTGCTTCTGGGGTAATGCCCAGGACTACTTCCCTGCGAGTGCGTACAACGTTGACTGCACTTTCAAGTATGAGATCGCTTGGCTCGTCAATGGGCAGAATGTACCTCCGCTCTCTCAAGCCTTGGGCAACCATTATTCGGGCGAAAGGCTCTGGGTAAAAAGGCGGGCTGTGTACATGCTATCCCTTTTCCGCTATGGCCCGTTCGGAGACTATTCGGACACGAACCTCGGTACCATCTCCTTCCGACCGCAGTCCCTCTCAGCAGTAGTCACTCCGCTCATCTGGATGTATCCGGCCCTTCTGGTCGGCCAAGGAACTGTCATCACAGGGGGGCGGACACAGCCCGGGAATACTGCGCCTTTGGCTGCTGCATCCGACGGTAATACCGCATTCTACATCCAGGCGTCAAACTGGCTTGCATCGCTGGGAAACTTCAAGGCGGTTTCACTGGGCCTCCAGGATATTGGCAACATTACGATCACCGGTGCGAAGCTCATCGAATTCCTGATCGGCGCTGCTGACGCCGAGGAGGTGACGACGAACATCCCCGGCCTCGTGTTCACGAATAATAAGTGCCTGGAAATCATCGATGCCCGCAATGCGGTCAGCGTTACAGCTATCTCCGGCCTTGCGAATTGTACGCGCCTCCGTACATTATTATTATCAGGATCTTCTGTCCCCTCCGTTGACCTTGCCGCAGGAAGCAAGATCGAGACACTCTCTCTCCCTGCTGCAACCCAGAGGATTGTCTTGCGTGGCTTAAAGCACTTGTCCTCCCTTACGGTGGAAGGGTACGCCCATGTGCAGACTATCCATATTGAGGATACTGATGTGGACGCCTTTGCGATGCTTGCACGTGCTTTCGATGCATCCGAGGTCTTGACCTATATCCGCATTCTTTGGCGCGGAACCTATACCGATCCCGAACGCCTCGCAGTAAACATGCTACCGTCCCTTGCCGGGGCACAATACAAGGGCATTTCCTCCGATGGTGCAACCGTCCTGGACAAGCCGTTCATAGAAGGGACGATAGATGTTTCCGCTGGCGGTCTTACCGCGGGAAACATTGAGGATCTGCAGCTCGACACCGAGCACCAAGAAGACTACGACGGAAACATCAAGAAAGTGCTCTCCCGCTTGTTCAACACCTCGCTCTATCTGCTCTACGACTCTTCAAAGATTTACATATCCTTCGCCGACCCGGAGGTTGAAAGGATATGCGTTGCGAATTGGTCAAGCGATGGAGTTGGATTGACCGTAGCGGATGCGGCGGCGGTGACCAACGCGCAACTCGGAACGACTTTCTACCAAAAGACCGGGATTACATCATTTGAGGAGTTTCAGCATTTCACCGGGATTACGGCGTTTACAACTAATGCATTCCGCCAGTCGAGCATCACAAAGATTGTTTTACCTGCGAATTTGAAAAATAGAGCAACTGCAACTGTTTTCTATCAATGTACATCCTTGGAAGAATTACACTACTATCATACGTTCACTCTGAATGGCTCGAATAGCCAATGGTTTTATGGGTGTAATGCATTAAAGAAACTCTTTTGCTCTGATTTTAATCAAATGATGTCGTTGCTACCGAATGTGACAGCATTCTATCCTGCATCTCACCCGTTTGGCTCAAGTTCTGGCCCACACTACGTCTATTTCAACGGCGAGGAAGTGCGCGACCTTGTACTTCCAAACACGGTCACAACGATCTTTGCAGGTGCTTGCTATAAGTGGGATAGATTAACATCCGTCATCATCCCTTCCTCTGTCACATCTATTAGAACAAGTGCTTTCACTGGTTGCACGGGGCTGACTAATATCTTGATTTTGTCAACTTCTACTTTTTATGTAACGGCCTTTGCTGGAGCTGGTTCCTCAGGTGCGGTTGGAAATGGAACAGGAATGTTTAAGATGCTTGGTTCTATAATCGGTCACAGTGATAATAGTTATTGCTTTTTTGCATTTGCAAAAATAGTAATAGGTGGCAATGCAACATCGACTAATGCTAACCGTCCTATTTTTTATTCAAGCGCGATAAAAAGTCTTTATGTTAGAGGGGATGTCTCTTGCGCAAACAGTCTTTGCGGCTCCGCGAATCTTAAATTTATTGAAGTCGGAGGAATAAATAGTGGTACAACCGCAATTGTGGGTTCTGCTCAACCGAGCGGCGTAATCGTTCACCTTTCTTATGCCGGAATTGCGGCCTCTCCTGCTCTTGTTGCATCGTCAATGAGTAAAGTGACAAAAATCTATGTTGGTCCCGGAGAGTCAGAATCCGGAGACCAAGCAATATTGGACCAATACCTTGAGGACACGGATTGGGCCGAATACTCTGCAAAGTTGGACACTTGGTGGAACTACTGCCATTCCGAAGATGCTAATCCGGAATATGTAAACAGCCCTTTTGACGAATAACCTATAAATCAATACTACAATGGAACAGAAAACTTATGTAAAGCGTTTCGCTATCTGGACGGCGGTCATCGTCATCGCCATCATCGCGCTGTGTGGCATCTTCTTCGGGAAGGTTGTCGAAGAGAACCTCTTCGCCGAGGTCGCTAAGTGGGTGGTCATGACCATCGGCCTTCTCGGTATCATCATCGAGCCGCTGGTCATCTTCGTCATCGCTCCGTTCTGCTATCACTGGAAGTACGACAAGAAGAAATGAAGTACAGGATTTTCGCAGACCGGGTCAAGTTGATTGACTCCTACCTCATCTCCAAGAAGAAGATGGGGCGGGAGTTGCAATCTATCCGGAACCAGCACCCGTCCTGCCCGCTATGGCAACGGAGTGAGGGTTCGCTCAAACGGGAGTGGGCCTCTCACAACCTTGCCTATATCCTTGGCATCCGGCGTGGTAAGACCAAAGACTGTGACCTTAACTTCATACCGAAATGGTATCATAATCTCGCCTACGGGGTGGTCGGAACGATTGCCTTGTGGGTGATAAAATAACGAACCTATGAGACAGCCCGACATTGGCGCAACGACAAACAATGTTGTAGAGGGCGGCGTAGTCGCCGTCACGGTCGCCGTATTACAAAAAACCGTACTCGCTATGATTCCTTTTGCACTGCCCGCGCTGGTGCTGATAGCCTTGGACCTTTGGTTCGGGGTCAAGGCATCCCGCCACCGATACAAGAAATACAAACGCCCAGATGATAGGGTTACATTCTCAAAGGCACTCCGGGGTACGACGGGGAAGGTGTTTGAGTTCGCCGCCTGGCTCATTCTTGCCTCGTCTATGTCTATTGCTTTCGAGGAGGAATGGATTCAGTGGGCCACCCTGGCCCTGGTCTATGTGAACGAAATCGGCTCCATCATCGGAAACTACCTCTGCACGAAGGACATCGAGTTTTCCTTGCTTGGATTCCTCCGGGCTGTGTTGGTGTTCGTAGGCCGCTGGGTTGGTAGCAAGATTGGCATCGTGACGGATGATGTCACCTTTGACGATGTTTTCAAGCCGATGCCGAAAGGTCAGCCGAGGAACGAGAAAGGACAGTTCACCGCAAAGAAAAGGGGGAGAAAATGAAAATATTGTTAGACCGAGCCTGGGAGAAGGACACTTATACGATCTCACGCCTGTTCGTAAATGGGAAGAGATTCTACGAATCCCTTGAGGACAAGGACCGTGGTCTCAAGCAGACGGATTCTCTGGATCACATCCGGAAAGTAAAGGTCCCTGGCGAGACTGCAATCCCGTCTGGAACCTACGAGATAACGCTCAATGTCGTCTCGCCAAAGTATAGGGCTATCAAATGGTACAGAGATCTTTGCGGCGGAAGGATGCCTCGGCTTCTTAATGTCCCTGGATTCGACGGGATTCTCATCCATCCTGGATCGACCGCCCTCGACTCGGCTGGCTGTATCCTTTGCGGAAGAAACACCGCGAAAGGCAAGCTCACGTCAAGCCGTGACACCTTCAAGGCTCTATACAAAAGAATGAAAGAGGCAGCAGATCGTGGCGAAAAAATAACAATCGAGATAGTATGACTTGGTATGTGACAACCACGGGCGGATATAGAATCGGCCCGTATGAGGATTTTGAATCCGCATATTTTGCGGCAACGGTTAACTTTGGAATGGAAGGATGGACAATAAGTCATACATAGGGACTCCGGTGAGGGGCGTTTTAGTAGTAGTCTTGTTTTCGCTCCTCTCCGGGTGTTCCCTCCTTCGCCCGAGGGTGATTACGAAGATTGAGAAGGAGGTGGAGTACCGCGACCGGGAGGTTCACGACACCGCGACCGTGGAGATTCCGATAGAGGTAGAGAGGATTGTGACCCGCGACACCTCGTCACACTTGGAGAACTCCTTCGCAAAGTCCGATGCGGTTGTCTCCGGCGGGTATCTCCATCACTCGTTGGAGTCCATTCCGCAGATTATCCGCGTCCCGGTAGTGGTTCACGTGACCGACACGATTTACCGCGAAAAGGAGGCCGTAGAGACCATCAAGGAGGTCAAGGTGGAGAAACCCCTGTCTTGGTGGCAGAAGTTCCGTATCCGGGCGTTTTGGTGGCTTCTTGGAGGCGTTCTGGTCTTACTCGCCATAACGTTTAGAAAACCGCTGATGAGATGTCTAGGGCTAAGGTTAAGATAAAGGTCAGGTCCAGCAACAAAAAGTCAGGCACGCTTCTTGCAAGCGTACCTATTGCCGTTGTCAAAAACGATAACCCGAGCGGAGAAAGGATGTACCAGACAAGGGCAAAGGCACTGATTGACATCAGGACGACCAGAAATGGTAAACCAAGAATACGACACAGGTAAAATCAAAAGACTAATTATCGTATTGAAGCGTATCACGCTTTCGGTACAGATTGTTCCATTCGTATTCACGGCGTTATACATTATAGACTTTGCTGCATACTCTTGGTTGACTGAATCCGCACAAGCACTCTGCGATACACTATTCTATATTTCTCCTCTTGTCATAGCGGCTCATCTTATTTACTCCAAGATTCTTCATTTATGCCGCTGGCATCGTATGGCTTGTATCCTTCCGCTATTTCCACAGATTGTCTCTTTTATAGACTATTACATAATAGAGCTATCCGAGATTGAATCTCTCGTTACTGATTCGCTAACGTTGGTGATGACGATTCTGCTATTAATCTCGGCTTATAAAGTTTTCTTCTCAAATGGACGCAAATAAACTTCTCTCCGAAATTCTCGGATTCTACAAGTACAAGGTCGATAACAATCTTTGTACTATGGACGAAATGAATGACGCGATCAAGGCGCTCGAGAACAACATGGAAATTCACGGAACGATTTCCGACTTTGCGAAATTCTACGGTGTGTCGGAATCGAATGTCAGAGCGTCTATTGCAAGGAAACTTATCGCAAAACCGAAGCGAGTTTTGCTATATCCGTTCCATAAGTTCGTGAGAATCATTCCGGATAGATGGAGGAAGAAATAATTTGCTACAAGAAACGGTTTTGTAATCTGCGACATATCTCTATTTTGAAGCGACCTTCTTTGAGGGCCGCTTTTTCGTCAACTTTGCGGTACGGTAGAACAGTTCTATCGGATAATTTCTAACCTTAAAACTACATACTATGGCAGAAGATCGTAGTACTATCATTCTCCCGGATAACAGCCAGCATCCTGGCTACGCGTATCCGGCATTTGGGGGCTTTGGCAACGGCTTCGGCTCCTTCAACTCCATCGCGGACCTCTTCGGTCTGGCGATTATCGCTTCCATGTTCGGCTGGGGCAACAACGGCTTCGGTGGCTTCGGCGGCGGCTGGGGCGGCAACGGCACTGCTGGCTTCCTTTCCAACCAGCTCAATAACGACAGCGGCAGAGAGCTGATCATGAACGCTGTCAACGCGCAGGGTGAGGCTTCCCGCACTGCTGTCTCCAACCTCGCGACCGCTCTCGGTCAGGACTTCAACCTCGTCAACAGCGGCGTACAGAACGTCCAGAACGCGCTGTCTACGCTGGCCCTGCAGCAGGCTGTCTCCGTTCCTCAGATCATGAACTCCATCGCTTCCGGTGACGCCAGCATCATCAGCGCCTTCCAGAAGTGCTGCTGCGACAATCAGCTTGCCATTTGTCAGCAGACCAACGCTCTACAGAGCGACATCTCTGGTGTCCGCACCGCCATCGAGGCCAAGTCTGCCGCAGACCAGCTTGCGATGTGCCAGCAGACTTACGCACTGACGGACACGATGAACCGGAACTACCTCGCTCTCGACAACAAGATCGACGCTCTTGAGTCCAGTAGGAAAGATCGTGAAATCACCTCTCTCACCGCCCAGGTCGCCAAACTTGAGTCCCAGAACTTCACTGCAGGTATCGTGCAGCAGGCTGTCGCTCCCGTGAACTCCGCTCTTGCGGCTCTCGCTCGCGAGGTGGACGACATCAAGTGCAAGCAGCCCAGCACGGTCAGTGTCCAGTATCCTAACCTTGTCGCATTGAACGCCACACCTTATGTGTCTGGCGGCTTCTATCAGGGCGGATTCGGCAACGGCGGTTACTACGGGCCTGGTTGGGGCTATGGCGGAAACGGCCTTATTTTCTAGGAGGGCGTGACCATGTGTGATTGTGTTTGCATCGAAACGACCAATACACGTGGAGTGCCCTATCTCACCACGACCGGTGTGACCGTGGGTACTGACGCGGTGGACTTCTCTCTGGGCTTCCGGAGTATTCCCCGCGTCGGTTACCTTACGATTCGCATCGCTGAGGCGATTCCTACGGGGACTACCGGGACCCTTCCGGTCCGGTTTACTCTCAATGGGCAGACCCGTGCGTTGACTTCGTTTGGCGGGGTTGCAGTTACCGCCGCCGACCTCACTGGAGCCGGAGTCATTACCGTCTTCTACGACTGGTTCAATGGCATCCTCCAGGTTGTTTCACCAATCGTTTAAAAAGTATAACCAATGTTAAGTGGACTTAGACAAGGTACTCCCGTGTATGTTCTGTATAAGAACGAACCGCGATTCGCGGTAGGAAAGGTCGCACAAGTCAGCAATCAGTATCCTCCGCAATTTAATTTCCAGCAGCCAATTAACCCGAACACAATGGGAATGATGGTTGACCTCTCTATCGAGGTTGACGGCAAGACGGAGACATATCCCCGCATTCCAATCAATTCGTCCATCGCCGAGTTCCCGGATAAGGGCGTAATCCTCAGCGAGACGAGAGACGGGATTGTGAACGAGATCAATGTCATTCGAAATGCGAGCCAGACCGCGATTGACCAGGTTGATCTTCACAGGCGAATCATCGCATCTTGTGACCAGCTCCTATTGGACCTTAACCCGCAGCTCAAACACGAGCAAGAACAAGCCGGGAAAATTGCGAAATTAGAACAGCAGCTTGCAGGAATGAGCGACCAGATAGCGGCCCTGACTGGGATGCTGTCTAAGTCCCTTGGCAAAAAACCTAAGGAGGAATAAAAAACTATGGGCTACGCAGTCTACAATCTCAAAGGGCGCAAGTCAGACGCTATGGATTTCGAAGAGGCCGCTCAGATGGTCGAAGAAGGACTCGAGTGTATGCGCGAGCTTGCTTCCGAAATGGAGGACAAGTACTCCGAGCGCCGGTACGGTATGCGCCGGAGCTACGGCATGCGTGGCGGCTATGGCCGTCGCGACGACTGGGACGAGATGGACGACATGGACGAAATGTACGGCATGCGCCGCATGCGCGATTCGAGAGGTCGTTATCGTTAGTGTAAAACCAGGGGCGGCATGTCCGCCCCTTTAAAAAGAAAACACAAATGGCAAGATTAGATGATTACGATTATGATCGTATGCCTTATGGTATGCGAGAATACTTGAGTTACCACGGCTATCACTTTTCTAAGCCTATGGCAGAGTGGGCTATTGGTATGATGCGAGACAAAAATGGCAACAAAGTGCAGATGCGAACCAAGGAGCAGGTGGACTCGATATTAAAGAGTCATGACGCCGAGGTCGAGAACGCTAAGGGTTATGACGCAGTGTTTACCCTACATATGGCGTTTTCCGATTTCCTCGGAAGTTCAGTCCCAGATGAGGCGCACGCTGCCATGTATGTGAAAGACCTGCTTGGAGACAAAGACGGTTACGACGGGATTGTGTTTACCCGGTTCTTAGCTGACTGCTCTGCTAAAGGCATTCCAATTCCGTGGGGAGAATTACTTTAATCGGCGTAGCGGAAAGTACGACCCTTGTGTTTTTTTTGATGGCCAGATAAGCACCACTGAATACAGCGATATCTATAACCGTCATCCTCTGCTTCAAGAATTGAATTGTAAGAAACCTCGCTACCATCGGGCTTTGTGCATATAATCTTTCTTCGACGCCAAGATGTTTGACTAAGATGTAGTTTGGTTAATGGATTGTTGTTATTTTCCTTGTGCGTAACCCAGCGTAGATTTTCTACTCTATTGTCAAGAGTGTTTGTGTTGATATGGTCAAAGCATGGCTTATTATCTGGGTTTTCAATAAACGCTTGGGCTACACATCTTGCGATGATAAGCTTTACATTTCTATGCAAACTTGTTTGATATAAAGGGAGCACTAACATCTTGTATTTTCTGTGTTGTAATGTCTGCTTTAGAATTCTCGAATACCTATAATAGTGACGCCCAGACGAATCAATAATTTCGCGATCTAATGATTTGGCTCGTCCCATATTGGAAACTTGATAATACCCATCCCACCCAGGGATGTCCCTCCAAACCTCGCCGGGCATGTCTTCAAGAGACAGATTTTGATACGGTAACATATCGCTGATGATTTATGAGTTAGCTGATGAAAAATAAAGAGCGGCAGGCGCATCAGCTTCGCTTTTCGGAGGGTAGCTACTCCCGTCCTATCCGCTCTACAAATATAAGAAAAATAATGACAATTCGCAAACTACACATAAGGCATTGGACGATTTTGTTTTTCTTCTCTTTTGATGCACGAAACGCGGAGGACATCGAAGAAGCCTTAATCTGGGCTGGCGCTCCGGATTCTATCATGAAACAGGTGCAGACAAATGTCTTTGCCGAGCGCCGAGATGAGGGTTTTTGCTTCAGTAACCCCTCTCTTCGGCGCAGTGTAGTGGCGGTAGGCAAGACAAGTACGGGGCCGGAGTTTATGAACACTACTATTCACGAGATAGCGCATGTCGCCATGCACATTGCAGAGGAGGACGGCATAGATCCGTATAGCGAGGAGCTGGCCTATCTCATGGGAGATATATCACACGACATATCGTATATAGTGTGCGAGCTGTCATGCCCGCACTGTAACCGGCGCGATTGAAGTCGGTAAAGGGCGTCAGGTTTTGCGGTTCCTGGCGCCCTTCTTTTAAATGAAGAAATCTTCTTTTTCGAGACACCTTATGTAAAAATACGCAATCGGGATCCCGGATATCCTGCAGAATCGCGAAATGGTCTCCTTCTTCGGTGCCGCCCTGCCGTTTTCAATTTTCCACAGGGCTGAGGTTGTGATGCCAAGATTAGCGGCCATTTGTGGCCGGCTGGTCTTACTGGCCTCCCTGATTTCTTTAAATACTTTCCCGTAGTCCATGTCCAGTTTGTTTTTTGAAGTAGTATTCGTATCGTTTGAAATAGATTGCAGCCATTTTGCAATACGCTTTCCGTAGAAGCGCATTCTTGGCATGTTCCATCTGGTCAATGTAGAACGAGCAGTTGCTGTCCATTTCTTCCATTCTATTAGATAAATAGTTAGGACCAGATATAATCTTTTTTAGGATTTTAGCGTTATTCATCTCATAGCAATTTGAACATTGATTCGTTTAACACAACTTGATTCCCGTTGTCAAGATTGACAATCCACGAACCGTTTACCTTTGCGTCAAGAGTCCCGTCCCCGTGGTTGGTGGTATGTACCCGGTCGCCTTTCCCGTATATCCACTCGTGCTTGAAGTTGAACCGGGCGATGTAGGACTCCGGGAATAAGCCGTTCTCCGGAAGTTGTCTGAGTGAGCGCATGATGTCGTAGTAGCCGTTCTCACAATGGGCGCGGTCTACATAGAGAAGGATTACCCGGATGAGTTCATTGGCATCGGCGATTACATTGGTGTAAGCCTTGCTGTCCTCACCGACCGCCTCCCAACAAGAGGTGTCAAGGCCGAACCTTTCCATCCATCCACGGGCTTGCTCAATGCACCTTGCGTAGTTCTTGATATACATTTTCTTCTCCCGGTGGAAAGCATTCCCTTGCACACGGAGTTGCATATCAATATCCTCCATGAGCACCATGGTAGCCTGCAACATCAAGTGCAATACATTTACAGACCACTCAAGAGGCGTGTGTTTTCTATTGTCCATAATATTCTTTTTCCGGCGGTTCTTGGCAGAGCCGTTCCAGTTCATGTATCGCCACATCAATTGCTTCTCCGATGATTTTCGGGTCCTGCATTTGCGGAGAGTCGGTGA